>Ga0163153_10001206_pt1 | contig 41310 bp, 28 predicted proteins | sample OliLakLV19MP6IB1_FD_148629 | JGI IMG/M metagenome (GOLD analysis project Ga0163153, IMG submission 148629) | Freshwater microbial mat bacterial communities from Lake Vanda, McMurdo Dry Valleys, Antarctica - Oligotrophic Lake LV.19.MP6.IB-1 | ecosystem: Environmental > Aquatic > Freshwater >... | reverse complement strand
CCGCTTGTCCGTGCGCTCCGGTCGGCGTATCCTACAAGGGCATAGAAAACCTCGCCTGACCCGCGATTTTTGCCCACCTGCGAGTCGATCATGTTGAATCCTGGCACGGCGATTCCGCCGTTTGTTCGCAGCGTTGCTCTGGCCTGTGTGGTGATGCTCGGGACGGGATACTCGGCCAACGCCGCCGACCCGCTCGATTGGCCTTCGTGGCGCGGGCCGGAGCAGAACGGCATTTCGCGCGAGTCGAACATCCCCGACAAATGGGATGATTCGACGCAGGTCTGGGAAAATAAGTCCGCGCCGACGCGATCCACGCCGCTCGTCATGAACGGCAAGGTCTACGTGCTGGCGATTCAAGACCCGCTTACCGAAAAGCAGCGCGAAAAGGTGATCTGCCTCGACGCGGTGACGGGCGAGACGAAGTGGGAAAACATCTTCAACGTCTTCCTGTGCGACGTGCCGGATACGCGCGTTAGTTGGTCGTACTGCGTCGGCGATCCGGCGACCGGCCATGTTTATGCCCTCGGCGTGCAGGGGATGTTTCAATGCATCGACGGCGAGACCGGGAAGACGATCTGGTCGCGCTCGCTAGGCGAAGAATTCGGCATGGTCAACGTCTACGGCGGACGGACCAACGTGCCCGTCGTGTTCGACGATCTGGCGATCATCAGCGCGGTGACGACCGGGTGGGGAGATCAAGCCCGGCCGACGCATCGCTTCCTGGCGTTCGACAAAGCGACCGGCGAACTGCGCTGGATCAACGGCACTCGGCCGCAACCGGAAGACACGACCTACAGCGTGCCGCAACTGGCCGTGATTCAAGGCCAGGCGCAAATGATCTTCGGCTCGTCCGACGGCGGCGTCTGGTCGTTCCAACCGCGCACCGGCAAACCGCTCTGGAATTACACCCTCTCGCCGCGCGGGTTGAATTGCTCGCCGATGGTCGTGGGCGAGACCGTTTACATGGGCAATAGCGAAGAGAATCGTGACGATAGTTCGATGGGCGCCGTGTGCGCGATCAACGCCACGCTTTCTGGCGACATCACGCAATCGGGCGAGCTCTGGCGCACGAAGGACGTTGCCGTGGGGCGTAGCTCGCCGGTGCTGATCGACGGCAAGTTGTATTTCTGCGAAGACACCGGTTCGATGCGCGTCGTCGATGCGAAGACCGGCGAAAGCCTGTCCAAGACAAAGCTCATCGGCACGATGATGCGGGCCAGCTTGCTCTACGCTGATGGCCGCATCTATGCCGGCACCACGAGCGCCTGGCATGTGCTGGAGCCGAACGGCGACAAGGTGAAAATCCTGCAGCGCAAGCGGTTGGAAGGCGAAGAGATTTACGGGTCGCCGGTGGTCTCGCACGGCCGGCTGTATATCCCGACCACGTCGCGCGTCGTGTGCCTCATGAACCCAGGCGCGGGCGAGCCGCAAGCCAGTGCAGCGCCGGCGCCTGCTGTCGAAGCCGACGTGGCCGCGGATACCAAGCCAGCGCAGATTCAAGTCGTACCGGGGGACTCGCTGGTCAAGCCGGGAGAGACCGTTTCGTTCAAGACGCGCCTGTTCAACGCCAAGGGGCAATTGCTGAAGGAAGAACAGGCGACGTACACCGTGGACGCCGCGGGCAAAATCGAGGCTTCCGGCGTTTACACCGCTGACGCGCTGCCCGCGCATCGCGCTTCGCTCGTGACCGCCAAGGTCGGCGAGTTGACGGGAACCGCCCGGGTGCGCGTGGTGCCGGAATTGCCGTGGAAGTTCGATTTCAGCGACGGCGTGGTACCCGTCACTTGGGTCGGCATTCGTTTCCGTCATGTCGGCCTCGACGTCGATCTCTACGACAAGCTCAAGGCGCAAGATCCGCAGGCGGCGCGGTTGTATGTCTATTTGCTCGGTGAATTCGCCGGTCCGCCGCAGCCCTCGGTAAAGGTCGACGATTCCACGCCGCAAAAGAAATGGACGACGATCGTTCGCAAGCTGGAGTTGATCGACAAAATCACGCAGCCCGAGCAGTTCAAGGCGGCGATGGACCCGAGTCTCAAATTGTTGGTGGACGAAAAGGTGCTCGCCAAGTGGACGTGGGGCATGTCATTGCTGGGCGGCCCGCAATTGGAAGTGCAGCGAGGCCCGCGCAAAGTGGATGGCAACGGCGCGATGGTCAAGGCGACGACCGTTCCCAAAGGGACGCGCAGCCAAGGCTGGTTCGGCTCGCCCGCGCTGTCGAACTACACGATTCAGGCCGATTTGCGCGGCGCCGAAGTCAACGACAAGGTTCCCGACATGGGCGTGATCGCCCAGCGTTACAAGCTATTCTTGATGGGGGCCAGCCAGCAGTTGACGTTGCATACGTGGACGCCGCAACCGCAACAAAGCTGGAGCGTACCGTTCACCTGGCAGCCCGACGTCTGGTACACGGTGAAATTCCAGACCAAGAACGTCGACGGCAAGGCAGTGTTGAAAGGCAAGGTCTGGCCGCGCGATGAACAAGAGCCGGAAGCCTGGACGATCGAGGCCGAAGACAACATCCCCAACACCATCGGCAGCCCCGGACTCTACGGCGACGCAACCAACGCGGAGTTGTTTGTGGACAATGTGAGAGTAGGAGTGGAGTAGACGGGAGGAGAAGAGGAGTAAAGGAGACGTTTCTCCTCGCTACTTTTCTCCCGTGCTCCTTTGCTCCACTGCAACTGCTTTTTCTCTCTCTGGATTTACCGCATGAAACGCCCCTGGTTTATTTTGACGCTGGCCTTCATGGCTGGCTGCGTGGTCGCGGCGGCGACGAATTTGCTCGCCCAACAGAACGCCCGCCAACCTTCGCCCGCCAAGAAGGTCATTCGCACGGCCGCTGCGCCGACCAAACCGACGACGCCGGCGCACGAAGCCGCGCTCGCTCGTCCTGGCGATTGGAATCAGTGGGGCGGAACGCCCGCGCGAAATAACACGCCGGAAGGCACGAACATTCCGTCGGCATGGAATATCGGTGAGTTCGACAAAAAGACCGGCGAGTGGGATCGGGAATCAAGCGAGAACATCAAGTGGGTCGCCCGGCTCGGCTCGCAGAGCTATGGTAATCCCGTGGTGGCGAACGGCAAGGTGTTTGTCGGTACGAACAATGGCGCCGGCTACCTGAAGCGCTATCCCGCGGCCGTCGACTTGGGCTGCTTGGTCGCGCTCAACGACGCGGACGGCAGCTTCCTGTGGCAGGACAGCAGTGAAAAACTCCCCACGGGCTTCGTCAACGATTGGCCGTTGATGGGCATTTGTTGCGCACCGTACGTCGAAGGCAATCGCGCCTGGTTCGTCACCAGCCGCGGCGAAGTGATTTGCCTCGACACCGAGGGCTTTCTCGACGGCGAGAACGACGGTCCCTACAACGCCGAGCCGAGCAACAACAAGGACGAATCCGATCGCATCTGGGTGCTCGACATGATGCGGGACCTGGGCGTGTTCCAGCACAACATGTGCAGTTGCTCGATCACCGCGACTGGAGACATCCTGTGGATCTGCACGTCGAATGGCGTCGACAATAGTCATGTGAATCTGCCGGCGCCGAAGGCCCCGAGCTTCATCGCCGTCGACAAGAACTCCGGCAAGGTGCTCTGGACCGATGACTCGCCCGGTCTCAACATCCTGCACGGCCAATGGTCGTCGCCAGCGTACGCCGAGATTGACGGCGTGCCGCAAGTGATCTTCGCCGGCGGCGACGCCTGGATTTACAGCTTCAAAGCCGACGCCGGGCAGAACGGCAAACCGGAATTGCTCTGGAAGTTCGACGCCAATCCGAAGGAATCGAAGTACATCCTCGGTGGCGCCGGCACGCGAAACGAGATCATCGCCACGCCCGTGGTGCACAACGGCCTCGTGTTCCTCGCAGTTGGCCAGGATCCGGAACACGGCGACGGCATCGGGCATCTCTGGTGCATCGATCCCAAGAAGCGCGGCGATATCAGCGGCGAGCTGGCGTTCAAAGTCGATGATTTGAAGACGCCGATCGCTCCCAAGCGCTTGCAGGCCGTCAACGGCGAAGATGGGGAAGTCGCCCGGCCGAATCCGAATTCCGGCGTGGTCTGGCACTACGACAAGTTCGATCTTGATGGCGACGGCGAATTCGCCTTCGAGGAGACCATGCACCGCACGTGCGGCACGGCCACCATTAAGGACGACATCCTCTATCTGCCCGACTTCTCCGGTCTGTTTCATTGCGTCGACGCCAAGACCGGCAAGCCGTACTACACGCACGACCTGTTCGCGGCCAGTTGGGGCACAGCCCTCGTGGTCGACGGCAAAGTTTTCGTCGGCGACGAAGAAGGCAAGCTGACCATCTTCAAGACCGGCCCGGAAAAAGAGATCCTCGCCGAAATCGACATGGGCAACTCGGTCTACAGCACGCCGCTGGTGGCCAACAACGTCCTGTACGTGATGAACAAGACGCACTTGTTCGCGATCACGGAAGGCGGAAAATGAGGGAATGTCGAAGTCCTAAATCGGAATGACGAATCAAATCCGAATGACGAATGTCGAATGCTTGAATGACGATGCGGGTTGTGGCACGGTCTCCCGTCCGTGACACGTTGCGGGTTTGCGATGCATGGAGACCTTCGGTCGGGGCGGTGTCATGGTCGGGAGACCGTGCCACTACGCGAGTCGCGCTACCAATCATTCGACATTCGTCATTCGGATTTGATTCGACATACCGATTTAGAAATTCGTCATTCATCCCAACGACTCGTTTCCTCGAATAGAATTCTTTTCATGTCCAGGCGTGTTCTCGACGTCGGCCAGTGCGTGCCGGATCATACTTCGATTCGCACCATGCTCGAAGCCAACTTCGACGTGGAGATCGTCCGCGCGCATTTGCCGGCCGATACGCTGTCGCAACTGCGCGCCGGCAAATTCGATCTGGTGCTAATCAATCGCAAATTGGATGAAGACTACACCGACGGCCTCGAGATTCTGAAGGAGATCAAGGCCGATCCCAAGATCGCGGCGACACCGGTGATGGTGGTCACGAACTACGCGGACCACCAAGCCGCAGCCGTAGCAGCCGGAGCGGAATACGGCTTCGGCAAATTGGAGCTGGCGCAGGCGGAGACGCTCGCGCGGTTGGGGAAGTTTTTGGGGAAGTAAAGGAGTAGCGGAGTGAGAAGAGCAGTCGAAAGGCCTTGAACTGATCTCATCTTTGTTGTGACACGGTCTCCCGACCGTGACACGGCGCTGGATTGCGGCGCGTGGAGACCTTCGGTCAACCCGGTGTCACGGTCGGGAGACCGTGCCACAACCTGTTCACTCTTTTAATCCTCAGCCCCTTTACTCCTCCATTCTCCTCTCTCCCCGTGCTCGTTCTCCTCCAGTTCCTCTACCGCCTTAGTCTCGGCCTCGCCTTCGCTATGGCGATCACTTCGCCGAAGCAAGTCACGAGCGGGTTCTTTCGGAATCACCTCTACGTGCTGCTGGGGTTGAACGTGCTGGCGGCCGCCGTGGCCTGGACCGATGAAGCGGGGCGATTCACGGCCTGGATTCCCACGACGGCGGCCATTGTTTCGTATGTCGGCGCCGTGCTGTGGCTGTACGAACTGCCGCATGTCGGACGGCCGGCAATTGGCGTTGTCGGGCTGCTGGGGCTGCTCGGAGCCTGGCAAGAGACCGTGCTCCCGTCGCCGCCGACGTTCGGCGACCAACTGTTGTTCCGCCTGGACCCGGTCGCCGGCGGCCTGACGCTCGGTATGACCATCGGCGCCATGCTGCTGGGGCATTGGTACTTGAACGCCCCGGGAATGAAACTGGCGCCATTGCGCCAATTGGTGCTCGGAATGGCCGCTGCGATCGTACTACGGGCGGTCGTGAGCGGCGTCGGTCTAGGGTTCACCGTGGCGAGCGATAGCGGCGCCTTGGAGACTGGCGTTTTTCAGGCGATGCTCGCCTTGCGGTGGCTGGCCGGAATTGTCGGCAGCCTGGTGGTGGCCGGCATGACCTGGCAAACGCTCAAGATTCCGAACACCCAGAGCGCCACGGGCATTTTATATGTGGGCGTGATCACGACTTTTCTGGGGGAGTTGACCGCCCAGCTCCTCTCCCAGCGGACGCCGTTTCCCTTATGATGGAACGATGCAAATCACGTTTCCGTGCCCGAGTTGCGAGCAGGCCGCGCAGACCGAATGGTCGCCGGGCCAGGAGCGATTGCCCTGCGCGCAATGCGGCCTGCAACTCGAGGTGCCGGCCGATGCCTGGGACGATGGGCTGTTGCGGCGCTGCCTGGCCTGTCCCAGCCACGACCTGTTCGTGCGCAAGGATTTTCCCCAGCGGCTCGGCGTGGCGATTGTCGTGACGGGGTTCGCGCTCAGCTCCGTGGCCTGGTACTACTATCAGCCGCTGTGGGCGTTCGCGTTCTTGTTCGCCACGGCCCTGATCGACGTCGTGCTGTACCTGGTCATGGGCGACGCCATCTGTTGTTACCGTTGCGGCGCACTGTACCGTGGCCTGCCGGACATCGAACGATATCAATCCTTCAATTTGGAAACCCACGAACGCTATCGGCAAGAGAAAATCCGGCTCGCGGAGAGCGCCCACACCAGCCCGTAGCGCCAGCGAGGGAGAGTTGACGCCGCTTGCTGACAACGGACCAAACTCTAGGTTGCTTCTACGCGATCCAACTGAGATTTCGATCTCTAACTGCAATCGATCTCAATTCTCCCTCGCTGGCGCTACGGGCTAGTGTAGAGATTGCCGGCGCAAATACTGAAAACTGAAAACTGAACACTGAAAACTCCCCGCTCCCTCCATGGACGATTCCCGCCAGCGCATCCAGGACGATCTTCGCGGATTGATCGCCGGGGATGTTCGTTGCGATGACGTGTTCGTCCAGATGTACGCCAGCGACGCCAGTATTCATCAACTGCGGCCGCTCGGCGTGGTGCGTCCGCGCCGCACGGCCGACGTCGTCGCCACCGTGCAGTATGCGGCCGCCAATAAGATCTCGCTGCACGCCCGGGGCGCCGGTACGGGACTGGCCGGCGAATCGCTAGGCGAGGGGCTGATTGTCGATTTTTCGCGCTACATGCGGCGGATGATTCAGGTCGATGACGCAACTGTGCGCGTGCAGCCGGGGTTGCCGCTCGGTCGCCTCAACGCATCGTTACGTCCGCTCGGTCGGATGTTCGGTCCCGATCCGGTGACCCAGGCGGTGACCACGCTCGGCGGCGTGATCGGCGTCGATTCCGGTGGCAGCCATTGGCTGCGCTACGGTTCGGCGCGCGGCCGCGTGCGCGAATTGGAAATCGTGATGGCCGACGGCCGAGTCTTGCGCGTCGGCGACGAACCGCTCACCGTGGGCCGCAGCCAGGATCCGCAAGAAGAAAAACGCGAGGTGGTGAATCGCGTCGCCGATCTCGTCGCGCGTAATCGTGAGCTAATCGAACAGCACCGTCCGCGCAGCCTGGTGAATCGCTCGGGCTATCACCTCTGGGACGTGTTCACGGCGGAGCATCTTAACCTGGCGCGATTGCTCGTCGGCAGCGAAGGCACGCTGGCGTTTGTCACCGAAGCTACGCTGGCGACCGATCCGATCCCGGCCCATCGCGGCGTCGTCCTGCTGTTGTTCGATCGACTGGAAAACGCCACGCGGGCCGTACAGGAAGTCCTCACGCTCAGCCCCGCGGCCTGCGACTTGATGGATCGGCGGCACTTGAGCTTGGCGCGCGAGACCGACGTGCGGTTCGATTTGCTCGTGCCGCCAGCGGCCGAAGCCGTGCTGCTCGTCGAGCATGACGGCGACAACCCGGCCGAAGTGCTAGATCGATTGCGGCAAGTCGTCGATCGCGTCTGCCGGCAATGGAAACTGGCGTTCGGCTTTCGGCAGACGGTCGAACCGGATGAGAGCGAAGTCTATTGGAAGTTGGCGCGGAACGTGATTCCCACGTTGTATCGCGTTAAAGGGGCGACGCGGCCGGTGCCGTATGTCGAAGACTTCGCCGTCCCCGTCGGCGTGTTGCCGAGCTTCATGGTCACGATGCAGAACGTGCTCAAAAGGCACCAGGTCACCGCGTCGCTGTTCGCTCACGCGGGGCACGGGCAGATTCACCTTCGCCCGTTTATGGATCTGACCAATCCCGCACAAGTCGCGACGCTTCAACATCTCGCCAGCGATTTGTACGAGGCAGTCTTCGAAGTCGGCGGCACGATCAGCGGCGAGCACGGCGACGGGCTGAGCCGCACGCCGTTTCTGCGCAAGCAATACGGGCCGCTCTGCGACGTGTTTCGCGAGTTGAAGGCGATCTTCGATCCGGATCGGTTACTCAATCCGAACAAAGTCACGACCGATTTTCCGTTGGAACTGAGCGAAATCCTGCGGCCGTCCGGCACGCCGCAACCGGCGCTCGTCACGACGGAAGCCGCGCCCGACGGTGAAACCACGCCGCGCGAAGTCGTCGCCATCCAGCTCAATTGGAGTCGGGCCGATTTCGCGGACGCGGCGCGCAATTGCAATGGCTGCGGCGCCTGCCGATCGCAAGAGGCGGAATTGCGGATGTGTCCGATTTTTCGCGCCGTACCGGGCGAAGAAGCTTCGCCCCGCGCGAAGGCGAATCTGATTCGCGGCGTACTGGCGGGCGAACTTCCCGCGGACGCATTACTCAAGGAAGACGTGAAGGCCGTCGTCGATCTGTGCGTGCATTGTCACATGTGCCGGCTGGAATGCGCTGCGGGAGTCGATATTCCCAAATTGATGCTTGAAGCGCGCGGCGCCTTCGTCGTCAATAACGGGCTGAACGTCTCCGACTGGTTGTTCAGCCGGATCGATCAGGTGAGCTCGCTGGCATCGTCGTTCAGCACCGTCGCGAATTGGGCGATCGGCAATAACATCGCGCGCTGGTTGATGGAGAAGACGTTCGGCGTCGCCCGCGGCCGCAAGCTGCCGCGCTGGGCGACGCGCAACTTCATGCGGCGGGCCTCCCGGCGAAGGCTGACCCGGCCGACGCGGCGCACGGATCGCAAGGTGCTGTACTTCGTCGATACCTATGCGAACTATCACGACCCGCAGTTGGCGGAAGCTCTGGTCGCTGTGTTAGAGCATAACGGGATTGCCGTCTATGTTCCGCCGGGGCAATGGGCCTCCGGCATGCCGCTGATCGCGAGCGGCGCGATTGACGAGGCCCGCAAAGTGGCCACGCACAACGTGGCGATCCTCGCCGAGGCGGTGCGGCAAGGGTATCACATCGTCTCCACGGAGCCAGCCGCGGCATTGTGCCTGGGACATGAGTACGCCCAACTCGTCACCGATGAAGATGTTTCCCTTGTCGCGGCGAATTCCAGCGACGCCTGCGCCTATTTGTGGAAGCTCCATGTCGAAGGACAACTCCGGCTTGATCTCAAACCGCTCAACCTGGAAGTCGGCTATCATCAGCCGTGCCATCAACGGGCGCTGCAGATCGGCGCGCCGGGCGAAGGGTTGCTGCGCTTGATTCCGGGCATGACGGTCCACCGCTTGGATCACGGCTGTTCCGGGATGGCCGGCATCTACGGGATGAAGCGGGCCAATTACCGCAACAGCCTGCGCGCCGGCTGGAAACTTATTTCCGCGGTCCGCGGCGGGCGCTGGCAAGTGGGCGCCACGGAATGCTGCACGTGTAAGATGCAGATGGAACAGGGCTCCACGAAACCGACGATCCATCCGCTCAAGCTGTTGGCGCTGGCCTATGGCGTGATGCCGGAGGTTTCCAAACTGGTGAGTGCCCGGGCTAGGGATCTGGTCACCAGTTGATGAGCAGCGCGAGATGAAACTATGAGTCAAACTATCCGCGTCAAGTTGTTCGCCGTGGCCAAGCAAATCGCCGGCGCTGAATCCGTTGAGCTGGCATTGCCGGAGCGCGGGACTGTGGCCGATGTGCGCCGAATGCTGCTGGAACGCTATCCGTCGCTATCGAACCTGGCGACGTTACTGCTCTTCGCCGTGAACGGCGAATATGCCGCCGACGCGACGGTGATTCCAAGAGACGCGGAAGTGGCCTGCATCCCGCCGGTGAGCGGCGGGTAAGATCACACACAAGTCCGTAGCGCCTGCGCGGGGCGGGGCGCCGGTGTCAAACAAACCGATTACGCCAAGCAAACCGACCACCGGCGACGCACTAGTCAAGCAAGTTGCCTCGGCGTTCGCGGCAACACATCACCGGCGTCCTCTTCCCCTCGATGGCGCTACGGGCTAGTGTAATTCGATGAACGCCCTGACTCACGAGCCGATTGACGTAGCGGTGCTCCTGCAGAAAGTGACTACGCCCCTGGCAGGCGCGGTCGTTCTGTTTCTCGGCACGGTGCGGGAAATGACAGGCGAGCGGCGCACGTTGGCGCTGAACTACGAGTGCTACCCGGAAATGGCGGAACGGAAACTCGCGGAATTGGAAACCGAAGCGCGGCGTCGGTGGCCGCTCGTGGAATGCGCCATCGTCCATCGGCTCGGCCGCCTGGAACTAACGGAAGCCAGCGTCGCCGTGGCAGTCAGTTCGGCCCATCGCGGCGACGCCTTCGAGGCCGGCAAATGGCTGATCGATACTCTCAAGGTCACCGTCCCGATCTGGAAGCAAGAACTCTGGGCCGATGGGTCGACCGAATGGGTTCATCCCGGGGCGACGAGCTGACTTTTTACAGGATCAGCGCGATCCTTCCCCCACGATTGAGTCGGCGGCCACCCGCGGGCCGGCCAGCGCCGCGCTTTTTTTCTTGCGGATTTCCAACGCATCTGGCTAGGATGGATTGATTGAGGATTCCCTGAAAAAGTCCTACCGGCGCTCCCGATGGCTGGGCAGCGCCACGCAGGTCAACATTTCCGCAACGGATGGCAGCACGCTGGGGGGGAACCGAGGAACTTCGGCGCCCGATTTAGCGTCCAAAGTCGGTTTATCGCCGTAACTTGCGCTATGCGATACCCTTCTCCTGGCACGCTCGTCCGACGGACTTGGGAATACTCACTTTTTAGCGTCACACAACACGCTCGGAACAGCACGATGTCGTCAGCTTTCAATCGCCTCGCCCGCACTCTTGGTTGGCAATCCAGCACCCGCTCGCGACGGAAGCCGGCTCGCCGTTCTCCTTTGCGCGACGCGCTGCAGCTTGAGTCGCTCGAACATCGCCACCTGATGAGCGTGGTTCCGGTCGGGCTCGAAACCCGGGCTCATCCGCTGATTACGACTCCGCAGGTGACGTGGCAAAACTCGCCGCAATCCGTCGACATGAACGCGAACGGCGCCGCGGTGATCGTGTTTTCCAGTCCCAACACTGATGCCCCCGCCGACAACGGCGGTACCCAGACCGGCGTTTGGTTTCGGCGGGTTCCCGCCAATGGAAACATCGCCATTACCTCTCCGGTGGAGGTGAACATCACCAAACCGGGCCAGCAGGCATTCGGATCGGTGGCTGTGGCTCCTGACGGAAGCTTCGTGGTCGTCTGGAACGGCAATGGCACTAATACCGGCGGTCGCCCGACCGACCTTCCGGCGCAGAACCAGGTCGACGGGACCGGCATTTGGATGCGACGCTTCGACGCGGCGGGAAACCCGCGTGACGCAGGCGAGCGATTGGTTAACACCACGGTGCCGACGGGCGTTGGGCAAGATCCCACTCAGCAGTTCCCGTCGGTGGCCATCGACAAAGACGGAAACTATGTCGTCGTCTGGACGGTCGATGAAGTCAGCGGTTCGCTCAACTCGCAGCGCAACGTATTCATGCGGCGCTTCACGGCCGGCGGCGTTCCGATTGACGTCACGGAAGTGCAAGTCAACACGTCGACGACGCAAGTCGAGCGTCTCGCGACCGCGGCGATGAACGCGAACGGCGACTTTGTCGTGATTTGGTCGGCTGCCAACGACATCAACGGCGACTACGAATCCTTCGGCCGGTTTTTCCGTAAATCGGACGGGCAATTTGGTCCCGTATTCACGGCCGCCACAGGCATTCTGAACGACCTGTATAACTCGGTCGATATCGCCGACTCCGGCGACTTCGTCGTCACCTATACCTTGACCACTCAGCTCAACGAAGATCCCCTGATTCTGACCGGAGACACCGAGGTCTTCTACCGGCGCTTTAACGCTCCGCTGGGTGTCGCCGCGCCCCCGGTCGCCAAGGACGTCGGCGATCGTTTCATGTTGGCCACCAATACGGCCATTGCCGGCGCGCAGCGGTTCTCGCGCGTCAGCGTCGTGCCCGAGACAGGCGATTTCACGATTGTCTGGGACGGCGTTGGACCGGCCACGGTCGACTTCAACGGCGACGCCGTTCCCGGGGAAACCGATCTCACCGGCGGCGGCGTTTTCGGTCAGCGTTTCTTGGCCAACGGTACGCAGGTCGGCAATCTGTTCCGCGTGAATACGTCACTCGCCGGCCCGCAACGCCTTTCCGGCGTGGCCGTCCGCGCGGACGAAGGCAACGCTCCCGAAAACCACAGCATTTTTGTCGCCTGGAGCGGCAACGGCACGCAGAACCTGACGGCCCAGCAGGACAGCCAGGGCGTGTTCTTCCAACGTTACCAAAAGCAAACTCCGGACATCAACATCTCCTTGCCAGGGCCGAATCCGGTCCGGTACTCGGTGCGCAACCCGATTCAAATGATCCTCGATCCGCAAGCCACGGTTACCGCGCCGGTGGGCATCTCCTACGCGGGATTGCGTTTCACCGTGGTGCTCTCCACCGCGGGGACCGGTGCGAACGCCATTAACGGTGCGCAGGAGACGTTGGGCATCTTTGACGACGGGCCAGGCGTTGACTCGATTGACGTGAACGGCGGCGCCATTCTCTTCAACAACGTCCAGATCGGCGCCTTCGGCTTCGCACCCGATCCGAACGACTTGCTGAGGTGGCAACTGGTCGTCACGTTCAATGCCCAGGCCACCACGGCGGCGGTGCAGGCTGTGATGCAGAACGTGTACTATCAGCACACCATTCCGCCGCAAAATCCGCTCTTGACCGATCGCCAGACGACCTGGTTCTTAACCGATGCTCAGAATCTCACGACCGACGTGTTGGTGAAGAACCTCATTTTCACGGACGGCACCGGCGGGGGCGGCGGCGGCACGCGGTTCCGTAATCGCGGCTTCTGCAACGGCTGCGGCATTCCGGCCGAACGCTACGCCACGACGCTCTACCGCGTGGTGCTGGAACGCGAGGGCAGTTCCGGCGAATTGACCACGCTGTCGAAGGTGTTGCTCAACGGCTACCCGCCAGGCAATGTTGTGGCCGGCTTCCTGAATTCGGTCGAATATCGCCGCTGGCTGATCGCCGATCCGGTGAACGGGTTCTATCCTCGGTTCTTGGGACGTCAGGCCGATGAAGGCGGCATTCAGTTCTGGTTGAATGCGATGGCTCACGGCGTCACGGAGCCGCAGGTCTTGGCGGGCATCGTGGGCTCCGGCGAGTTCTACGCCACGCAGGGCGGCGGCACCAACGCCGGCTACGTCAACGCACTCTACGACAAGCTCTTGAATCGCACGGCGGGCGCGTCGGAAGTCAACTTCCACGTGGGCCGCTTGAACGCCGGTACGGGCCGCGCGGATATCGCCTACGGCTTCATCCACAGCACGGAATACCGGCTCATCCTGATCAATGAGTGGTACGACCACTACCTCAGCATCAACCCTGTCGACAACTTGAAGTCGTCCCAGGCGTTGGCCAAGTTCGGCCCGAATGGTTCTTGGCAGAACGTGCAGATCTTTATCCTCACCAGCCGGGAAGCCATTCCCCGCCCGTTGATCCTGGGGAGCTAAGTCGCCTCTCCCAACACCGACATAGCCGTTCGGGTGGCTGGGGTCGAATGTACTCATTCGACCCCAGTGGAACGGCCTGGGGGCGGATGAGTACGCTCGACCCCAGCCACTCAACTCTCTTACTCCACCCGAATTTCGACGTGTGATGGACCACGTGCCCGACGCGCAAGCGAGGGAGAGTTAACGTTTAATTGTGTGCGACGTTGGCGATCGATCGACGCCAACCCCCGCTCGCTTGCGCTACGCTCTGTTGTGCTTCGACCCGCAAATGCGCTAAACAAATGGCCCGCCGGTTCAATTCCGGCGGGCCTTGTTGCGATCTCAAGTTTGAACGCGGTACTGCGATATCGAAGCGGCGACTAAGTCGCCGGGTCGACGTCGTTCGTCCACGGTCCGCCGAGCTCCTGGTAGGCCTTCGGATAGAGCTGGCTGCCGCGTTCGCCGGCGTTCCAGCCCGGGATGTGGACCGGCTTGGAGCGATCGTGTGACATCTTTTCCCAGCGGTCGGCCCAGGAGCTGTTGCCGTCGCTGATGGTCATCGTGTCGCGATCGAAGTGGAAGACTTTGCCTTGGCGATAGCTCATCGCGCCGAGTTTGACGACCGTCATTGCCGCCGCGCCGAGTTCCGGCGAGCAGTTCACTTTCTGAGGATCGCCGGCGCGGGCCGCTTCCACGAAGTTGTCGAAGTGGGTCAGCGACGAATCCTCGAGCGTGCCGATTTCAATGCGCTCCGACTGGAACGAGCGATCGTGCGTGGCTTGCGGACGTTCGGCGACCAGATCGTAGCCTGTAGAGTCTTCGCCATTGCCGGTGATGATCGAACCGCCGTGGCCGCGAATCGTGTGCTTGAGCGGCTGCTCCTGACTGCACATCGTGGCCGTGACGAGGCCCTGCACGCCTTCCGGAAAATCAGCGACGACCGTGGCCACGTCCGGCACGTCGCGGCCGTCGTATTCGAGATAAATGCCGCCGCCGCCGACCACGCGGCCCGGGAAGCGCAAGCCCGTGGCGAGCAACATGGCCGTCGTGCGATGGACAAAGAGGTCGGTGTAGAGGCCAGAACCAAACGGCCAGTAGCAGCGCCATTGGCCGAACACGGCGCGGTCGAACGGCATCTCCGGGGCGAGCCCGAATTCCGTGCCGAGGAACATCTTCCAATCGACGTTCTTGGGGTTCATGTCCTTGGCCAGCTCGTAGTACCGCCACTGGCCGACGTCGGAGTTGCGGTAGTACTCGGTCTGGTATTGCAGAACCTTGCCGATATCGCCTTTTTGCAGACGCTCGCGGATCGCCGGGAAGATGGGCTGCGAAGTCGATTGCACGCCGACCTGCATCACTTTGCCGGAGGACTTCCACGCCTGATAAACGGCGAGGGCCTCTTCGACGGTGTGCGTCATCGGCTTTTCGCAATAGACGTTTTTGCCGGCGGCGAGGGCGTCGAGCGTTTGCTTGGCGTGCCAGTGGTCGGGCGTGGCGATCACCACGGCGTCGATGGTCGGATCGGCGAGGATTTCGCGGTAGTCGCCAGTGGCCGTGGGTTCCTGGCCGACGCCCGCTTTGACCTTGGCTTTGACTTCATCGCGATAGCGATTGAAGACGTCGCAGATCGAGACGATTTCGACCGATTGATTCTTGGTCTGCAGATGAATGGCGGAATCGAGATGCTGCTGCGCGCGGCCGCCGACGCCGATGAAGCCGAGGCGCAGCCGCTCGTTGGGACTTTTTGCCGCGCGAGCGGTCTTGGACATCGCGGCCAGCGCGGCGGTGGCGGCCGATGCGGCCAGGAAATTACGGCGAGTGGTCATGGATGGAGCCCTATTCGGATTGGAGTAGGAAGATGAGTGGGAAGAGCGCAGGACGGCGCCGACGTTCGAGATACCAAGAGTTTCGCCTGCCGGGAAAGGCGACGCAACTAGCGCTGAGGCGCCGTTGTGCGGGCATCGCCGCGATTTCATCGAGAGCGTCTCGGCGTCTGGATCGCTTTTTCGCAACGCTTGATTGTTGGTTGGGCGACTCCCTCCCTTCGGATTCAGCGGTTCCTACACTAACATCAAGAAACCTCGAAACCGCCGCCGCGCCCCTGCTTGCCCCTCATGCCTGACGCTTCGCCGTTGCCGATTCAGCGTAAAGCCGCGCCGCCGGATCAGGCGGCGCTGGCCGCCGAGGTGCGGGCCGCGTTTGCCGCGAAGACGCCGATTTATCCCGTCGGAGGCGGGACGGCCTTGGCGTACGGATTGCCGGCCAAGGAGCCGGGGATTGGGCTTTCGACCTCGCAACTCACCCAGATTGTCGACTATCCTGCCCGGGATATGACCATCACGGTCGAAGCCGGCGTGACGATGGCGACGTTGGCCGCGACGCTGGCGGCCGAGGGGCAGCAGTTGCCGATTGACGTGCCGTTCCCGGAACAAGCCACCATCGGCGGGGTGATCGCCACGAATTGGAGCGGGCCGCGCCGGTTCGGGCATGGGACGATCCGCGACTACGTCATCGGCATCAGCGCCGTCGACGGCCGCGGCGTCCCGTTCAAGGCTGGCGGCCGCGTGGTAAAAAACGTAGCCGGCTATGATTTCTGCAAACTCCTCACGGGGTCGCTCGGCACCTTGGCGGTGATCACGCAGGTCACGCTGAAGGTGAAGCCGATTCCGGAGGCGACAGCGTGGGTCGTATGCGACCTGAATGGTGTCGCGTGCGCGGAAGGCTTTTGCGAGGCATTGTCACAGTCGCAGGCCACGCCTGTAGCAATCGAGCTTAACGGCGGCCCGTTTTGGCAAGACAACGTGCAAATGGCAATTGGCGTCGAAGGAACCGCGGCCGAAGTCGCTTGGATACTAGAACGGTTGGCCGCGGAACGGCAGGAGAAAGGCTTCGGTGAGCTTTCAGTGCATGACATCACTGCAACTGCGGACGTTGGCGCAAAACGTCAGACGCTCACCGACTTCGCCGCGACGGTTGAGGCGCCACTCGTTGTGCGCATGAATGTGTTGCCGAGCCGTTTGGGAACCGTGTTGACGCAACTGGAGCGGAACGCCGGCAAGAGTTCCTTTCAGTCCCAAGCCGGCAATGGAATCGTCAATCTCGCCTTTCATGATGTTGCGCCAGCGGATGTTTCGCGGTTGATTCTCAAAGATTTGCAGCCCATGGCCGTCAAAGCGGGCGGCAATGTTATCGTCCTGAGTTGCCCCGGACAGGAGTTGACTCGACAATTGACCTGGGGGAACGGGCGCGGTGATCGTGCGGTGATGCTGGCGGTGAAACAGCAATTCGACCCGGCGGGGATTCTGAATCCTGGGCGGTTTGTTTATTAGCCCGCGAAACACGCGAAACACGCGAAAGGCGAGAGACGATACGGTGCTCGGCTGGGGTTGTTTTGGCTTCTTCTTACTTATGGCTTGTGATCTGTGACTCACGCGACTGATGACAATCCGCTGCCGATTCTTTCCCACGGGTCGCGCAATCCGGGGGCGGGGATTGATTACGAGTTGTTTCTCGATTGCGTGCATTGCGGATTGTGTACCGCGGCTTGTCCGACGTACGTCGAATTGGGGAATGAGAACGACAGCCCGCGCGGGCGCATCTACTTGATGCGCGCCGTGACCGACGGGCGGTTGCCGCTCAACCATGAGGTGCGCCGGCATTTGGAGTTGTGTCTCGACTGCCGGGCGTGCGAGACGGCTTGCCCTTCCGGCGTGCAATATGGGAAACTGATTGAGCCCTTTCGGATCGCGATGGATGCTGCGGGCGATGAGCCGGCGAAATCGCGTGATTGGTTTCATCGCTGGATTTTGTTTGGACTCTTTCCTTACCCCCAGCGCATGCGACCCTTGCTGTGGCCGGCAAGGGTCGCGCAGCGCCTGGGGGTGTTTTCATTGTTGGAAGCCAGCGGCGCAATGAATCTCGTGCCGCAGCGGTTGCGCCAACTCATGCGCACACTGCCGCCGCCGCGCAAGGCGGAACCGGCGTTGCCCGAGTTCCTGCCGGCGATCGGCCCGCGCCGCGCGCGGGTGGCGCTGTTCACCGGCTGCGTGGCGGACGTGATGTTCCGCCACACGCATTGGGCCACCGCCCGGGTGCTGCAGCAAAACGGCTGCGACGTCGTCGTGCCGCGCTCGCAGGTCTGTTGCGGGGCGATTCATTTTCACGCCGGCGCGAGCGAGCCGGCCCGTGAGTTGTCCAACACGAACATGGCCGCGTTCGATACGCAGGATGTCGACGCGATTATCGTCAACGTGGCTGGCTGCGGGGCGATGTTGAAGGATTACCCACACCACTGGCACGACGGCCGCGAGGGAGATCGCGAGCGATTCGCGGCGAAGATCAAGGACGTGCATGAATTCCTGGACACGCTCGGCTTGATCCCGCCGAAGGGCGCCATCAATCGCCGCGCCACCTACCACGACGCCTGCCATCTGGGCCACGCCCAGAAAATCCGCGAGGCCCCGCGCCGCCTGTTAGCGCAAGTGCCAGGCCTGGAACTGGTCGACTTGCCGGAAACCGAAATCTGCTGCGGCGCGGCCGGGACTTACAACTTGACCGAGCCGGAAATGTCGGCCCGCCTCAGCAAGCGCAAGATGCAAAACATCCTCAGTACCGGCGCCGACCTGATCCTGACCGCGAACGCTGGCTGCCTGTTGCAAGTGATGCGCGAAGCGCAGGTGCAGCGGCAGAAACTGTGGATCGCGCACCCGATGGATTTGCTGGATTTGAGTTACCGGGGCGCGCAGCCGGGGGAATGACGGCCATGGGCGATTGCGCCAAGTCTCGATAGAATGCTGAGCAGGAGGATGATAATACGATGTTAAGCGACGCTGATTTAGGCTTGCTCATGCAGGATCTGGAATCAGATCGAGTAGAGCGCAAGGCCTCCTTCTCCGATTCCGACCGTGCGCGCGAGGCGGTATGCGCGTTCGCCAATGACTTGCCAAACCACAATCAAGCTGGCGTACTGTTTTTTGGCGTAAGCGACGACGGTCGTTGCACGAATCTGTCGATCACGGACGACTTATTGCTGCGCCTCTCCGATATGCGGTCGGACGGAAACATTCTTCCATTTCCGACGCTGGTCGTGCAAAAGAGAATCGTAAACGGTTGCGAAACTGCAGTCGTCATGGTCGCGCCGGCCGACGCGCCGCCTGTGCGTTTTAAGGGGCGTGTCTGCATCCGTGTGGGGCCGCGGAGAGCGTACGCCAGCGCCGAGGAAGAACGTAGGCTCAGCGAAAAGCGCCGATCGCGCGATTTGCCGTTTGACTTGCGCGCTATTTCGGCGGCGAGTTTGACGGACTTGGATCTTGACCGCTTCACTCGAGAATACCTCCCAGTGTCGGTTGCCAGGGACGTATTGGACGCCAACCAACGTACGATCGATCAGCAGCTTGCTTCACTACGATTCATCGCAGTTGAGCCGCCGCATCATCCGACTGTGACTGGAATCTTGGTTGTCGGGAAATCGCCCCAGGACTTACTGCCCGGCGCGTACATTCAGTTCCTGCGAATTGCGGGCGACCAACTCGCAGACCCCATTGCGGCACGCCACGAGATTTTTGGTCCGGTGTTGGACCTCCTGCGTCGTATTGACGAAGTGATGCTGGCGAATATCGACATCGCGACGGACATCCAGGGAGGGCCATTGGAGGTGCAGCGACCAGACTATCCGCTCGGCGCGCTCCAGCAGCTGGTTCGAAATGCCGTAATGCATCGGGATTACCAGTCGAGCAACGCACCGATTCGCGTGACATGGTTCAATGACCGGATCGAGATCCAAAACCCTGGCGGACCATTTGGACAAGTTACGGTGGAAAACTTTGGAACGCCAGGTATCACCGACTATCGCAATCCCCATCTCGCGGAGTCGCTACGGAATCTAGGATTTGTGCAACGATTCGGCGTGGGAATCGCGATCGCGCGGAAGCAACTCGCAGACAACGGCAGCCCTCCTTTGGAATTCGAGAGGCAGCCAAATCATGTGCTTGCCACCATCAGGAGGCGCACATGAGCGTGCCGGTGATCGCGTTTTTCAACAACAAAGGGGGGGTCGGTAAGACCTCGCTTGTCTACCACGTTTCGTGGATGCTCGCCGAATTGGGATTTCGCGTGGTGGCAGCAGACTTGGACCCTCAGAGCAATCTTACGGGCGTGTTTCTTGAGGATGACAAACTAGAGTTGCTTTGGCCCGAAGAAGAGGAACGTCTGACAATCTACGGCGCTGTCCGGCCCATTAAGGTCGGGCTAGGTGACATTTCAGCCCCCGGACTCGAACCGATCGCATCTAGGCTGGTACTTATTCCGGGAGATATCGCATTGTCCGAGTTTGAGGACGATCTATCCGCGGCTTGGCCGAAATGCTTAGATCAAGATGAGCGTGCGTTTCGAGTCATGTCGGCTTTTTGGCGCGTGGTACAGAAGGGAGCCGCCGAACATGAGGCGGATATCGTCCTCGTCGATCTTGGGCCGAATCTCGGCGCAATTAATCGCGCGGCCCTGATCGCAGCGGATTTTGTCGTGATTCCGCTCGGCCCCGACCTTTACTCTTTGCAAGGTATGCAAAACCTCGGACCACGACTGCGTGAATGGAGAAAGGGATGGAATGAACGAATGCAAAAAAAGCCAGCATCAATCGGCGAATTGCCCTCTGGAAACATGACTCCCTTGGGATACATCGTGATGCAGCATTCGGTACGACTGGATCGACCAACCAAGTCCTATGACCGCTGGATTGCGCGGATTCCAGGCACGTACCGCAAATATGTGCTTGACCAACGCAATGGCGACTCGAATTCCGTTACAAATGATCCGAACTGCTTGCTGCTGCTAAAGCACTTTCGGAGTTTGATGCCGATGGCGCAAGAAGCAAGAAAGCCAATGTTCGCTCTGAAGCCAGCGGACGGCGCACTTGGAGCCCATGCAAACGCCGTTCTGGACGCGTCGGCGTCGTTTCGGAAACTGGCGAACGAAATCACGCGCCGCGCGGGCATCGTGAAATCGTCTGCATAACTGGTCAAGAGAATACGTCACAGCGTACGCCGTCAATCCAGCCAGTCCCGCTCCGCCAATCGTTCCGGCGTGTAGACTTCCGTCACGTAGCTGACGTCCTTGCTGATCAGTGATTCGACTTCCAGCTTGAAGCCGTTCTGCAGCATTTTCTCGATTTCCTTTTGCCAGGCTTTCTTGGCCGCGAACCAGGGGTATTCCGCGATTTGTCGGGCGCGCTTGATGTCCACGGCGTTCAGATTGATCTTCACGCTAGGCGACAACTCGCAGCGTTCGAAGTCGATGGACCGCAATCCCAGAAATTTGGCGTCCGGAATCGCCATCCGCTTCGATTCGTACGCGAGGTTGATCGAGCCTTGCTTGATGACGCTGTAGATGTAGTACCCCCACGGATCATTATCGAGCAGACAGTACACGGGCAAATTCAGCTCATTGTGAAGGCGATTGAGCAACCGGCGCACGCCGCGCGGGGGCTGGCCTTTCCCGTGAGTCAACAAGCAGTTGTGCTTTTTCCAGAACTTGTCCTCATTGAAGCGCTGCCAGACCGTGCCTTTTTCGACGTGGAGAATGAACTTGGCAGTGCACTTCTTGATCTGAATCGTCTCTGGCTCCACGATCGACGGGATTCCGTACCCGCCGGAGCCCATCCGCGCGCAATCGATTTCGTCGCCGCGATCGACAAGCACGATATCCCCGACCAGGTCTCCCCATTTCTCGGCGAACAGGTGCAATTCCTCGCGCAGGCTGTCGAGCATGACCTCGACATCCTCGATAATTGGGTCGCATTCATCCTGGTCGTTGAATGTCTCCTCGTTCGTGCCTCTGATGGTCCCCTTGAGCATGTAGAAGAGACCGCGGATGGAGCTGTTTTTCCCTTCCGCGATCAGACGATTGCAGCCTTTGGCGACCAGCAAAGTCTGCATATAGGCCTTGGCCTGGGAGACATTGAAGAGCTGGCGCCGATTGGTGTTCGACCCCATCTCGATAAAACGCTTGGACTTGTTGTACTTGACGTTCGACAGGGATCGCGCCGGAATCTCGAGTTGTGGATCACGACGTTTTTCTACGACGGTTACGACGTCGTTCGCCAGTTTCATAATGCTGTTGAACGTCTTCTGATCCCTGTCCGACAAACGACGCTGCGCGCCCGCTGCCGTCGTGTTGGAGGACGTTGATGCCTTCTTCGGTGTCCGTTTCGCCATGGTGACCCTTCCGTTTTCGATCAAGTGTCCTGCGGGACGATCAGCACGTTGTCTCCAAAATCTACTTCCGCTTCTTCGATGGCCTTGCCGGACTGATCGAACCTGGTATCTGCCTCGGCAGTTTTCTTTTTTGCTACCAGCAGAAGTTGTTCGTAGAGCGCTTTTTTATCCGCCCCGTTGATCTCGTGGACCGCCGTGGCGACTTCTCCCAGATAGCGCAAGAAGATATTGCGGCGCTGCCCCTCCTGCTGCACGCGCTGGCGGCGTTTGAGGTACATGCCGAGTTTTCGGCCCACGCTTTGCAGGGCGAGGCGGAGTTCCTTTTGAATCTCCGGGTAGCCAGCGACTGCTTCTTTCGATTCGCTCGTGAACGGCACCCAGACGCTCGCCATGTGGACCATGATGCTCACGGGGCCGCCCGGCAGCCCGCCGCGGGATTGCGTCAGTCCGTAGGAGCGCCAATTCGTGGCCATCACTGCTTGCGTAATGGCGCAACCTGCTTGCTGAAACTGCAACGGCACGCGGTTGGCGAACCGCATCACGGACATCGTTTGTCCGTCATCCAGGTTGACGTTGTGCATCGCCTCGAAGAGCGTGTCGACTTCCTTCTTCGCCAGTTTCGCCGGCGATACCCGCACGCCCACTTTGGCGGCGTCGAGAATCTTGTCCGCCGCGTCACTGCCCAGGCCATGGAACGTATTCACCAGGAACTGCCGCAACGTGCGAGCGTCGCTCTCGGAGAGCAACTCGTCGAGCGCGTCGCGCGTGACCTTCTTAGTCGGCGAACTGCCGCCGTAAGCCAGCGCCGCTTCGATCAGAAACGGATTCCCGCGATACACCGCCGGCGGCCGCGTGCTGGCAACGTAAAACTCGCCGGGCACGACGTGATGCAGCCCCTTGAGCAACGTCTGCTCGCCGATCGGCGAGATGCAATCGGTGGCCGGCGCCGGAATGCGTGTTTGTTGGATGGCCTGAAAGAGCGCGTCGGCCTCTTGCTGGCCGATTCTGCGTGGGTTGGCGCGCGTGGAGAGTTTCGCCGTTTTGCAGAGCCCTTGCGCGGTGCTCGGGCTGACGCGGGAAAAACTCTGCGTGAGGAATTGCGACAGCGATCCGCCCGGCGAATCCTTGAGCAGCGCGACCAGCCGACCCAACTCGACGCCGTAGGGATGCGGCTTGATCTCTTTCGGCTCGACGGGGAGTTCGTCCGTGCTGCGCGTGTAGTCGCGCTGTTCGTTGTCCGGATCGAGGTAATGGAACGTCGCGTGCGGGTTGGCGATCGCGGTTTGTTCCAGGTACTCGTCGACGCTGCCGCGGCCGCGCTGGTGTTTGCCTTCCAGCTCGATCGTGACGCGCGTGCCGTGGTCCTGATCGACCCATTCGATGCCGTGCTTGGCGATGTATTCCGCGCCGGCTTCGCCCGGCGGGATGTCGACGCCTTCGCCTTTGCCGTTCAGAATCTCCGGTTTGTTTTTCTTGGTGTCGATCTGGATCTCGAAATAGTGCGACGGCTTTTTCTTATGCGTCTTGGAGATGATTTTGACTGGTTTGCCGGTCGTTAGCACGCCATACATTCCGGCGGCGCTGATGCCGATGCCTTGTTGGCCGCGGCTCATTCGCAGGCGATGAAACTTCGAGCCGTACAGCAGCTTGCCGAAGATCAGCGCGATCTGCTTTTTCAGAATGCCGGGCCCGTTGTCCTGGACGCCGATTTTGAAGCGATTGGCGGAGGTTTGCTGGATGTGGACCCAGATTTCCGGTAGGATGCCGGCCTCTTCACAGGCGTCGAGCGAATTGTCGACGGCTTCCTTGACCGTGGTCAGCAGCGCCTTGCGGGGGTTGTCGAAACCGAGCAGGTGGCGGTTCTTGGCGAAGAACTCGCTGACGGAGATATCACGCTGGCTGGCGGCCATGCTTTCGGCCGTCGCGCGGCGACGCCCGTTCTTGGACGCCTTGCCGTTCGTCGCGGGAGACTCTTCCGATTCGGTTGAGGTTTCGTCCGTGGTGACCTCGTCGATCATTTTCCCTCTCGATTTGCGGGGCGCGGGCACGGTCAGATGCGGCTTATTCCGGTGGGGCCGATTGTAGCGTTTATAGGGCGATTTTCCCAGCCGACTTGGCGGCGCAAGTCCCTACAGGGCGTTAGTTTGTTACATCCGGCAGACAAAGATTTACCCGCGCCGCCGGACCCGGCCGAAAGGGAAAGCTGACAGCGAGCGAAGTCGCTCGTCACACGGCTCCCGGGAGAACTGTAGATCGACGTTTGTGGGAAGCGACTCCGACGCCGCCGGCAAGAAAGCGCCATGGTCGCGTCTGTTTGAATGCCGAGTTTGGGGTGCCACTGGCGGCTTGTCCGCTAGTGCTAGCAGCGCTCATTCACTGGCGGACAAGCCGCCAGTGGCACCCCCAGCGTGCAGTCAAACAAGACGCGGCAATGAGCAAAGTACGGCGCAGTCGGCGACGGAGTCGCCTCCCACAGAATAGTCCGATTTGCAGCGGAACGTGCGACGAACGGCAATCGGCTCGCCAACCGCAACTCTATCCCGTGGGGGGAAACCAACATGAACGCGAAAAAGATTCGCGCGCTCGTGGCCGGCTCGGCGATGTTCGCCGCCGCCGGACTGGCATCATCGGAAGCGCGCGCTCAAGGCCCTGGCACATTGGGAACTTACGGCTGCATTCGGCCGAATTCCCGCGCCGATCTGTTCTACAACTACTACGCCCAGCCCTGCGGCGACGGCGTGGGGGCGCAACTTTACGTTTCGCCGCAACCGGTGCCGCCCTTCGTGGGGCACACCTACATCACCTACCAACCGTTGATGCCGCACGAGTTCCTCTACAAGCATCACCGGACGTACTTCCGCTATCACCCCGGCTCCGGCGTCACCAAGACCCACGTGCATTGGTGGTAAATCACAACGCCAGAAAGGATGCAAGACGATGAGGATCGGATTCCTCGTGTGGACAATCTGGGTCACGCTGGCCGCGGGCATGCTCGATTCGCGAGCCGACGCCGGCTGGGCTCATTGGGATCGCACGGCGCGTCGTCGCGCTTCGACGTTGTCCTGGCATGATCGTTACTACAACGCTCAGTACGGCACGCCAGTCGCGCTCGTCGTCCCGCCGACGGCCGCGTACCAGACCGACTGGTCCTGGGGCGTCTCCGGAACGCGGATCACGCCGACCTGGCACCAGTTTGGCCGCACGTACCCGGGGCCCGGCGGCGGCGGTGGTAGTTTCATGCCCACCCCGCTCTGGCCGAGCGACACGGACCAATTCGGCGTGCATCACGTCCGCGGCCCGTGGTAGTGAGTGCATAAGAAATACAGGGGCATTCCCCCAGTGGCCCGGTGCGGCGCAGCCAAGCGTCGCGCCGGGCCGCGTTTGTTTTGCGCTTATGCCACAATTTTGTGCCGGATGGCTGGGGTCGAATGTACTCATTCGTCCCCAGCATTATTCGACCTGGGGGCGAATGAGTACATTCGACCCCAGCCACCCACCTCAAGTCGCATTCGCCGGACCGCACTATGGCGACGCAAATGCCGTACAATGCAATGCTCAAAGTAATGCTGAAGTCATTGACCTGCGATCTTGCCCCTCATGCCTACCGGACTTTCCCACGAGCCTGTTGAACTTGTTGTGCCGCCGGAACACGCCGGCAGCCGGCTCGATGTGTTCTTGGCGCAGCACTTTACCGATCACAGCCGGGTGCAATTGCGCCGCGTGATCACGGCCGGCGGCGTGCGGATTGGCGATCAAGGGGGCAAGCCGAGCTACCGGCTGCTGGCCGGGCAAACGATCCAAATCGTGTTGCCGCCGATGCCGGCTGCCGGACCGAATCCAGAAGCGATTCCGATCGACATCCTGTATGAGGACGATTGGCTGGCCTTGGTCAACAAGCCGCCAGGCATGGTGGTGCATCCGGCGCGCGGTCATTGGAGCGGCACGTTGACCAGCGCGCTCGCGTATCACTTTTCATCGCTGAGCGGCGCCGGCGGCGTGACGCGTCCCGGAATCGTACATAGGCTCGATCGCGACACGAGCGGCGTGATTCTGATCGCCAAGAACGACACGGCGCATCATCGCCTCGCCGCGCAATTCGCCGACCGCGAGATCGAAAAACAATACCTGGCGTTCGTCGTCGGCGTGCCGGATCGGGATCGAGATCTGATCGATCGGCCGATCGGCATGCATCCGCATCAGCGCGACAAGATGGCCATCCGACCGCTCGACCCGGATAGTCGCACCGCCCAGAGTTTCTACGAAGTGCGCGAGCGGTTCAAGCACTTCGCGCTCGTGGCGATTCAACCCAAGACCGGCCGCACGCATCAGATTCGCGTGCATCTGGCCAGCATCGGTCATCCGGTCCTATGCGACGCCCAGTACGGCGGCCGCGACATGATCTCACGCGGCGAACTACTCGGTGGGAAACCGGACGAGGACATGGTGCTCAACCGCCAGGCATTGCACGCGGAGCGACTCTCCTTCACGCATCCGGAAGACGGCCGACGCGTGACGATCGAAGCGCCGCTCCCGGCAGATATGCTCACGGTGCTGGAAATTCTTCGCGGTGCGAAGTAGGCGAGCCATGGTCTCCTTTCGCTCCGCGAAAGGCCCAACCTTTCGCGGAGCGAAAGGAGACTATGGTCGGAGACTATTGGTGATGGCCGGCGTCGACAGGCGGAGCTGGCGGCGGCGCGAAGTTTCTCTGCCCCGGCGCTTGAGCGAAGTGAAACGGCGACGGCGGGCCGACTGGCGCGGTTTGCGCGTGCTCCAGCAGAATGCGGCGCACTTCCAACACCGCCAGCGGGTGTTGATGTACGCGCGAGTGATCGGCGTTGATTACGACTTCAGAATCGACGCCATCCAGGTGCGCGCTCTCGTACGACACGATGCCGTCGGTGCCGGCGGCGAATTTGCCGACGATGCCGCCTTCCGGCAGCACGCCGATTACGTTGTGAAAATGCACGCCAGGCGCCGGCCGCGAGGAAACCAACACCGGCAATAGCGGCGAGTCGGGCGCGAGGCTATCGAGGCTCGTCTTCGCTTCTTGAAATGACGCGTCGCGGAACAAATCCGGGTTATCGCGTCGCAATTCGTCGGAGCCGGTCATCAGCATCGCCGGTAGGGTGATCAACTTGCGTCCCAAGTACCGCGTCGTGTTATTGGCGAACTTGCTGCCACGATGCGGCGTGCCGATCGTGACCACGCGCTTCACGGAAGGACTCGCATGGAAATAGAACGTGCCGCCGAGCACCTCGCGCGTCTCGGGGCTGGCCTTCACCAGATGGAACGGCTTGGTGGCCACGGCGTCCCAGAATTGATTGCCGCTTTCCACGACTTGCAGCTTGGAAATCAAGCCGCCCATGCTGTGCCCAACCAGCACCATCTGATCCAAGCTGCCTTCGCGCTGCGCGGGATCGACGGCGGTGCGGACCTTGGCGAGGTCTTGCCGCAATTGCGCCGCGCTGTACCAGAACGGCTGTCCCGTGGGATACAGATAGAACCAGAACTGATAGCGCGAGCGGATGTTCGGATCGCTCCGCAGATCGTTAAACATTTCCATCCACGTGAGCGGACTCGACCATAGCCCATGCACCATCAGCACGGGAATCTTGCCCGGCTGGTACGGCTCCAACATGTACAGCCCTGAGACCGCCGCGGTTTTGTCGGGACGTAGCAGGCCTGCCGTGCTGAGTTTGTTGAGCTGCGGATTGTTGAGGAAATGCGCGAGCGGCGTGCTCAGGTCGCATTCCAATGGCACGCGCCGCGCGCCGACCCAATTGTCGGTCGACGACAACGGATCGCAAAGTTCCAACACCGCGCGATGACGCTTGCCGGCGCCGGTTCCGGTTTCGTCCGGCAATAATCGCAGAAACGCCGTCACTGGGAAACTAAGACCCGGCGGGTAGAATTTCTCCGTGGCGTTTTCGCCGGGATGACTCTTGCGTACGGCGATCATCGGCACGCCGAGACCGTAACCGTGGTACTGGTTCGTCAGCCCGCCTACTTCATAGTCGGAGCAAAACTCCAATTTCTCGAAGTCATCGTCGTGCCAGGCGGTCCCGCAAGAAACCACACGCAAATCCCAAGTGTCGGTCGCCGAGGTGATCTCGCAATCGCAACCGGGCGCGAGATTGCCTTGCTTCTGCATCAACCGCATCGCGCCTTCGAGCGCGCCGTTGTAGAGATCGCAGGCGCCGCGAAAGTGCGGATCGTAAGGATTTCGCCATTCCGCGTGCTGATCGTCGAACAGGTAGATATAGGCGTAGGCGACGCTCGCGCCATAAAAATCGAGCGCCTGCTTGGCGTCGTGCTTTTCCGCCCGCTTCGCAGCGAGGTAACTCAGCTCCGCGTAGGCGTGCAACTTCTCCGCGCTCGGTTCGCGCTCAATGCACTGCTGGAACTTCGCTAGCAGTTCCTTCGAATCGAGGTCGAGTTGATCGTCCAGATCGTACTTGCGCAACACGAGCATCGTGCGCTCGCTCGGCTGCGGCCCGTACCAGCTCGCGAGCTGCAATGTCTCGGTGAGCGGGTTTTTCGGGCTCGTCCGAATCTTGACATACTGCGATGCGGAACAGGCCGGCAATACGGCGATGCACAGCAATAGCAGCCACGCCCGCGCGGCGCGCGGCATGACACTGCTCGGTTCGACCGTCGTCTTCACTCTCGCCATAGGCGGAGAAGTAGGACATCGCCGCGGCAACGTCAATGCCGGCTGAGAGTTGCCACGCGGCGCAGAGAGCTGTGGGAGGCGTCTCCGACGCCGATGGAGTGGACGACGTGTGAAGGGAGCACGTCGTCCCGTCAAACAGCGTCAATTTCATCGGCGTCGGAGACGCCTCCCACAGCGGTATAGAGATCGCCGGTATGAAAAAACTACGCGCCGTTTGTGAAAATCTTCAAAACTGCCCTTGACCGGTCTTGCCGCCTCAGTTAATTACCCGCCCGCATTTCTGTCGAAACTCAACCACCCGTGGACAGCGTCCGCGCGCCGAGGCCTTGCGCCCCCGCACGCGACATGTCGCACGGAGACGATCGCGGTTCGCACACGTTGCAAAAGGAGAACGCGTTGAATACGACGGCACGCATCCTGTTAGTCGGACTGGGCATGGCTTGGGCCTGCCTTCCGTCCTCCGCGGCGGCCGCGCCGTGGAGCATTCCTCGAACCTGGCTCTCGGCGCCCATGGTGCGCCGAGCCGACGGCGACGAGGAGCGGGACCTTCATGCCGAAGCCCGCGATCTATTGGATCGCGCCCGGCAGGCGATGAAGGACGGCGATCTCGACGTCGCGGACAAGCTCGTCCGCGAAGCCGAGAAGCTTGACGTGAGCTACAACCCGCTCCATCTGGGCGATACGCCCAAGAAGGCGCGGCGCGACGTGGAACGCCTGAAGAAGCGGAAGTCCGGCCAAAAGGAAACTTTGGCCGACCGCTTCAAGTTCTTCGGCAAGGACGAAGAAGAAGCGAGCGAAGAAGTCGAAGACCCGTTCGCCACGGCCGTGCCGCAAGACGAACAGGCCGAGGAGCCAACCGCGTCGCCCCGAGCGGCCGCGCCGAAATCGCAGCCGGCCCCGGCTCTCGACGAACCGTTTAGCAGTGCGCCGGCGGATCAACGCCTGCCGCGCACCGCGGCGACCAGCCCGGAACAAACTCGTGCCAAGAAATTGCTGTTCGACGCCCGTCGGGCTATGGCCTACGGTGACATGAATCGCGCCAAGGCGCTGACCGAGCAAGCGGCGGCGATGAAGCTCACCTATGAACTGACCGACGATTCGCCGGCCAAGTTGCAATCGACTTGGACGCGGTTGAGTGAATTGCAGGAACGCGATCCCAACTCGAGGAACACTGAGGCCTATCGCCGCGAGTATTCGACGTTGCTGCTGGAACAGGCCGAAGCCATGTTGCAGTGGCGCGATCTGGAAGAAGCGGAACGTCTCTGCAATGTCGCCAGTCAACAGCAAGTCAACTACGGGCCGTTCGACGTCAAGCCGGATACGCTCATGCAGCGGATCACGTCCGCTCGCACGGGCAAGGAAGCGCCCGGCGGTTTGGTCGGCGTGACGGGCGAACCGCCGAAGTTGCAGCCGATCGGCGCGGGCACGCCCCTTGCCGGGGAACAACCGAACAAGCAACAGGTCGCCGAGCTGATGCGACAATCACGCGTTGCACTCCAGGCAAACGACTTGGAAGCTGCGGAGCGCCTGGCCGTGCAGGCCGAAGGCGTGCGACTGCCGGAAAACACCTTCGCGCAAGGCGAAGATCAGCCGTGGATGTTGCGATTGGATATCCAGAAAGCGCGCATGGAAAAGGCCCGCGGCAATGCCGCTCCGGCCGTGTATGACTCGACATTGGATGGCACGCGCAACGTGGCCGTTCAGGCCACGAGCCCGTTTGACGAAACTTCGCCGACGTTGGCCCCGGATGCATTGCCGGACACCGAGCCGTCCGGTACCAGCCTGCCGACGCCGCCAGGCGAAGGCCCGGGCTTCGCGTTGTTCCAACAAGGCGAGGAAGCTCTGCGTGCCCGCGATGTACCGCGTGCCGCGCAGTTGTTCCGGCAAGCCGCCGGCTACAAGGATGAATTCGATCCGCTCACTTGGCAGCGTTTGCAGGACCACTTGCAATTGCTGTCACCTTCCGCGACGGGTGTCGCCGGCCCGGGCAACCCGGCGCAAGACGCCGCCGCACGGCAGCAACTCGCCGCCCGGCAAGTGGCCGCTGAACTCGCCAGATTGGAAGCGGAGTCGGGCCGATTGATGGAAAGCGATCCGCGCCGTGCCCGTGAAATGCTGGTGACGGCCGGACAGATGGTCGAGAACTCCGGCGTCGAGCCGGCGATTCGCGAACAACTCTTGCGTCGCGTGCAACGCACGTTAACGCAAGCCGATCTGTATATCACCAACAATCAAGGCCGGATCGAACTGCTGGACAGCAACCGCGACGTGAAGGGCCAGATCGATCGCGAGGCCAAGGTCAAGGTCGAAGTCGAGCAGAAGCTCGCCATGTTGGTCGACGACTTCAATCGAAAGATGGACGAAGGCCGCTTCCCGGAAGCCGAGTTGATCGCCAAGCAGGCGAAGGAATTGGCGCCGGACGAACAGGTGGTGATGCAGATCAACACGCAAGTCCGGCAGATGCGCCGCCTGCGCAACGAGATGGATCTGGCGGATCTCGAGGAACGAGGCGTCGTGGACAGTTTGACGAATGCGAAAATTTCCTCGCAGCCGTTCGATGACAACAAGCCGTTCCAGTTCGGCGACGCCAAGGAATGGGAACTACTGACGGCCCGCCGCAGGTCGCTCGATCCGCGGACGAAGATGCGGAGCGAGAAGGACTTGGAAATCGAAAAGAAGCTCAAGACTCCTGTCTCGCTGAGTTTCCAGGCGAAGCCCTTGGCCGAAGTGATCGACTATCTCGGCAAGGTTGCTCAAGTCAACGTCTACCTCAATCCCCAAGGTCTGTCCGACGCCGGCGCCACGTCCGATACGCCGGTTACGATCGACCTCAAGAGTGAGATCTCGCTGAAGAGTGCGCTCAACCTGATCTTGGAGCCGCTCGACCTGACGTATGTCATCAAGAACGATGTGCTGAACATCACCAGCCACGACCAGAAAGACGGGAGCTTCTACCCTGTCGTTTACAGCGTGGCCGATCTGGTGATCGGCATCCCGAACTTCGTCCCGAATAGCCGGATGGGGATGTCCGGCGCGTTGCACGACGCGTACGGCTCGCTCGGCTACGGGGGCGCTGGCGGAGGGTTCGCCTCGCACAGCCCGATCTCGGTCGTGGCGAGCCGCGACGGCGCGAACGCCAACGCCACCATCAACCCAGCGATCCTGGCCTCGATGGGCGCTTCGGAAAGCGTGCATACGGGGGCGACGCAGTCTCCGATCGGCGACGGTCCGGGCGGGATCGGCGGCGGGGTGCAGCCGGACTTCGACAGCTTGATCGAATTGATTACGTCGACGATTCAACCCACGACGTGGACGGACGTGGGCGGCACCGGCGCCATTCAAGAGTACGCCAACAACCTGACCCTGGTCATCAGCCAGACGCAGGACGTCCACGAGGAGATCGCCGATCTGTTGGAACAGTTGCGCCGCTTGCAGGACTTGCAGGTCACGATTGAAGTGCGGTTCATCACGCTCAGCGATCAGTTCTTCGAGCGGATCGGCGTCGACTTCGACTTCGATCTCGACGACGACAGCGATCGGCCGTTCCAGACCTTCGGCATCTCCAACGACGATTCTGACGGCACGGGCGGCAATCCGACGCGCGACACGCAGGACCGCGACCATGGTCCGTCGACCACGGTCGGTCTCGATCCGACCGGGAACTTCACCTCCGACCTGGACGTGCCGTTCACGCAGGGGCACTTCCCCTTGGCGGTGCCGCAGTTCGGCGGTTACGCTCCGGGCGCGGGGGCCACGTTGGGCTTCGCGATCTTGAGCGACATCGAAGCCCGCTTCCTGATGGAAGCGGCGCAAGGTGATCGTCGCAGCAACATCATGCAAGCTCCGAAGGTGACGCTGTTCAACGGGCAGCAGGCGATCGTGAGCGATACCTCGCAGAGCCCGTTCGTGATCAGCGTGATCCCGGTGGTCGGCGACTTCGCCGCCGCCCAGCAACCGGTGATCGTCGTGCTGAACGAAGGAACGCACATGAGTGTGCAGGCCGTGGTGTCGAGCGATCGACGCTTTGTCCGCATGACCGTCGTGCCGTTCTTCAGCCAGATCGGCGACGTGGACACCTTCACCTTCACGGGTGAATCGAGCACCACGGAAGACAGCGCGTCGGAAGGTCCGGACGACGACACGTCCAGCCGCAACAACACGCGGACGACGACGTCGGCTGGCACCACGGTGCAGTTGCCGACCTTCAGCTTCACCACGGTCACCACCACGGTCAGCGTGCCGGACGGCGGTACGGTGCTCTTGGGCGGCATCAAACGCATGAACGAAGGACGCAACGAGTTCGGCGTCCCGCTCTTGAGCAAAGTGCCGTATGTGAACCGATTGTTCAAGAACGTCGGCATCGGCCACGAGACGCAAAGCCTGATGATGATGGTCACGCCACGCATCATCATTCAGGAAGAAGAGGAAGCTCTCCTCGGCGTCCCGCAAACCGGCGCCGCGGCTCAGCCGTAGTGGCGACGTTCGTAGTCTGAATGCAATTTCAACGCCCAGCCGCCGTGGCACAAACCACGGCGGCTGTCTTGTTGCGCGCCAGAACCGCCGTCCAGCAATGCCGATCCTTAAATGTCATGCTGTCGAATCGAGGCTGTGGAGTTGGATGCTGGCATTTGCGGTGGTGAATCGCCGGCGGGCGCCTTGTTTGCTTGCGTTGCGGGCGCGTTGCCAGCGGCGCATGGCGTCTGCCATTTGCGCGGCGCTGTCGAAGCGGCGGCCGAAGCACTGCCGTGTGAGCACGCTCAATTCCATTTCCGCTATGTTGAGCCAGCTGCCGTTGCGCGGCGTGTGTTCGAGCCGCAGTCGGCGCGCGAGGCAATGCGCCGTCTCGGCGTCGAAGGCCGCGTACAGGCTCGCAATGTCGTGCGTGTTTAAGTGGTCGCAGACCAGCGTGACGCGTTTGGCGCGCGGGTAGTCCTTGTCCAGCAGATGTTGCACCTGCAGCGCCCAATCGATTCGCGTGCGGCTCTCGCAACTCGCCACGCGCCGCCAACCGCGGAGCGGATCGAAGCACATGAACACCGCGCGCACTTCTTTGCGCTGGTAGTGATGATCTTCGCGACGCGGCTGGCCCGGCGCCATCGGCAGCGCCGGTTCCACGTCGCTGGTGATCTGCTTCGCGGCCTCGTCCAGGCAGATCAACGGGTGTTCGTCGTCGTACGTTTCGCAGTAGACGTCAGGGATCTTTTCGAGGTGCGCGACGAATCGCGCGCGGTCGTGCCCGGCCGCGAACGCGGCTTGCGCTCCAATGCCGGCACGTCGCCGCCACGCGCAAACTCTTGACGCACGCGCACCGCCTGCCGCTGGCAAAGTCCGATCGCGTGATCCGGCTGCGCGCCGCCCGACTGGTTCGCGTCGGCCATCAACAGAATTCGCGCCTTGCGGACCTTCGTCGCCGGCGCGCTGCCTTGCCGGCACAACGCCTCCAAGTTGCGCCGCACCGCCGCCTTCAAATACACCCGCAACTTCTCATTCGATCGCGGCATCCGTGCCTCCCGAAAAAAACTGGCCTTGATTAAATCACGAACGGCCAGCCGATTTGCGCATGACAGTTAAGGATAGCCGGGCTAGTGCTTTTTTCACCCCAGCACTTGGCTTAAGAACTGCCTTGTGCGATCTGTCTGAGGGCGGTCAAGGACTTCGCTCGGCGGGCCGCGTTCGATGATTTTGCCGTCGGCAAGGATCATCACTTGATCCGCCGCGCGGCGGGCGAAGCCGATTTCGTGGGTGACCATCAATAGCGTGAGGCCGGTGTTTTGCAGGTGTTCCAGCGTTTCCAGCACCTCGATTTTGAGTTCGGGGTCGAGCGCGCTGGTGATCTCGTCGCAGAGGAGCACCTGGGGTTCCATGGCCAACGCGCGGGCGATCGCTACGCGCTGCTTTTGGCCGCCGGAGAGTTGCCGCGGGTAGAAGTCCGCGCGGTCGGCCAGGCCGACGCGTTCCAGCAACGCCAGGCCGCGCTCGCGCGCCGCGGTCTTGGGCGATTTCAGCACATGCACCGGCGCTTCCATGACGTTGCCGAGCGCCGTGAGATGCGGGAAGAGTTGGAAATCCTGGAAGATCATTCCCGCCAACCGATGCACGGCGCCGCGCGTCGCCCGGGAATTTCCTTCGCCGTTGGGAAGCAACGTGTGCTCCCCGACGCGAATCCGACCGGCGTCGAATCGATTGAGACCGTTGATGCACCGCAACAGCGACGACTTGCCGCCGCCGGACGGGCCCAAGAGCGCCACCGTCTGCCCGGCAATCACCGACGCGCTCACGCCGTCCAGAATGCATCGCGCCCCATAACTCAGGCGCACGGCGTCAACGTCAATCAAGGTGTCAGACATCGCAACTCAATCGGCAAACAACCGCAAACGCGAAACAGCCCCTGATTGTAGAACTCCCGCCAAAAACATCCACAACAAAACTTGCTCTCCGACAACCCACTTCTCCCTTTCCCCTCCGGGTCTCAGCGCCTCCGCGGTTTCCCCGCGCCGCGCCCGCTCCGCGGCTTGCGTGGCTCCGTGGCGGCCTCTCCTCCTCCGGAGCGATCGACGCGAGTTTCCACTTGCATGGTTTCTCCCTTGTCGCCGAATTCCTCGGTAATGCGAGCCAACGCCATCCGCGCTTGAGGGCTGTCCGCTTTGCCTTGCATCTCGAACAGAAAGCGGCTCGGGATGGTCGGCCGGGGTTTGCCCCATTTCATCCGCGAGAGGGCGAGTGAAATGGTCAATCGATCTCGCGCGCGCGTCACGCCGACGTAGCAAAGCCGGCGCTCTTCGTCGATCGCGGAGCCTTCTTCCTTGATCGAGCGAATGTGCGGCAAGAAGCCTTCTTCCATGCCCACCAGAAACACCTGCGGAAACTCCAGTCCCTTGGCGGAGTGAAGCGTCATCAGCGCCACGGCGTTGCGCTCCAGCTTCGTTTCCTTGTCTTCTTCTTCCTCGCGATCGGCGAGTAGGATCTCTTCCAAAAACTGCGACAACTTGCCGGACTTGTTGCGCTGCTGGAATTCCGCCAACGAGTTGACCACTTCCTGCACCGCATTCCAACGCGTGATCGCTTCGTTGGGATCTTTATACACGCGCGCCAGTTCGTCTTCGTAGCGAATCTCGCGCACCAAATCGGTGACGACCTCCGCTAGCGGCTCGCCGGGCAGGCGCTGGCGATAGCGCGCGATCAGTTGCCCGAAGCGTTCCATGGCCGTGGCCGCCGGCCCGGAGACGCCGGCGATCTCGCGGGCGGTGGCGAGTAATTCTCCCGACGATTTGCGCCCGCTCGTCGCGGCGGCGGTGAGTTTCTCCACGGTGCTTTGCGTGATCCCGCGCGGCGGCAGGTTGATGATGCGTCGCAGCGAGACGTCGTCGCTCGGGTGCGCGAGCAGCTTCAAATAAGCCAACACGTCGCGGACTTCCTTGCGATCGTAGAACGACCGGCTACCCATCAACACGTAAGGTATTTTTTCGCGGCGTAGTTCCTGCTCGAAGAGACGCGGCTGCTGGTTGGTGCGAAACAGGATGGCAATGTCGCGCGGCTGCGCTTCGCGCTGAAAAACCTGACGTCGAATCTCCTCGACCACGGCATGGGCTTCGGCTTCCGCGGTTTCGCACTGCCAGAGCTTCGGCTTTCCGCCGTCGCTCCGCGACGCGCGCAAGACCTTATCGTGTCGTTCCTTGTTGAACACGATCAACCGATTCGCCAGCGCGATGATTTCGGCCGTGGATCGGTAGTTGTCTTCCAGCCGCACCACTTTGGCTTCCGGCCAGTCCCGGCGAAAGCGCAGGATGTGCGCCACCTCGGCGCCGCGCCAGCCATAGATCGATTGATCGTCATCGCCCACGACGCACAGATTGCGATGCGCCGACGCCAAGGCCTTGATGATGCGGTATTGCGAGCCGTTCGTATCCTGGTATTCGTCGACCAACAGATGGCGAAATCGCGCCCGCTCCTCGGCCAATGCCTCGGCGTGTTTTTCGAAGAGCTCCTCGGTGCAAAGCAGCAGGTCGTCGAAGTCGAGTGAGCCAGACGCCTTGAGCGCGTTCTGATAACGCCGATACGCGGCCGCCGCGAGGTGTTCCTTGTCAGTCCGCGCGACCGCCGAGGCCTGGGCTGGGCGGACCGACGCCGACTTCCAGCGGCTGATCTGATTCACCAAATCGCCGGGCTTGAGCGTTTCTTGCGCAACGTCGATTTCCTGCAGCGCCGTCCGCGCGACGCTTTCTTGATCGCCCCGATCGCAGATGGAAAACTCCGCCGGATAGCCCAGCCGGGTGATCTGCCGGCGCAGAATGCGCACGCAGAGCGAGTGGAAGGTGGAAATCTCGGGCTTGGTGGGGCGTCGCTTCCCCAAGAGCGCGCCGGCCCGTTCCTGCATCTCGCCGGCGGCTTTGTTGGTGAACGTGACGGCCAGAATCCGCTCCGGGGCGACGCCGTGGCGGATCAAATTGGCAATCCGGTACGTCACCACCCGCGTTTTGCCGGTTCCGGCCCCGGCCAGCACCAAGAGCGGCCCGCTGAGCGTTTCCACCGCCTCTTGCTGCGCCGCGTTCAGTCCTTGAGCCATGGGCGGATGGTAGCTGTCGGCAAGTTGCGTGGAAAGGTGGCGCCGTCGCGGGAGCGAGCCATCCGCCCACTACGTCTCTCCCCCCGGTCGGATGTTGCGTTGGAAAAAGATTGACTTTTGCCCGAGCGACCGCAAGAATGCGCGACAGTTCTGATGCGCCGGTTCTCGGCCATTCAACGTGTTGGGCAAGTCGTCGTTTACTAGTTCAGACTTGTGTCCTCCGTGAACGATTCAAATCGTTCCACTTCGATTCCCTGCGTGCGTTGTTAGTGTTTGGCTCTCTCATTTCTTGAAAGGAGCGATTCCATGTCTATTGGTTGTCGAATCAAGCGGTGGTCGTGCGCCATCCCGCTGCTGTGCGCCGCGGTCGCACTGAGCGCGACGACGCCTGTTGTTGGGCAGGATGAATGGCTAATCGACGATCTTCCGGATCACATCACGGCGTCGATGGAAGCTCGCGAACGATTGCTGGCGGGCCTGCCGCAAGGTGATACGCCGGGCTTTGAGTTCTTTGTCAGCGATTTGCAGAAGTGGCTGACGGGTTCCACGGTGACCGTGGCTTTTCTCGGCGGGGACGACGCTCTGCATCGCGACATTGCCGAGGCCACTAAGCAAATCACCGACGCGGGCAATATCACACTCGACTTCGGATTGAACCCAGCCACGGGCAAGTACCGCACTTGGTCGAGCTCGGACGCGGTCCACAAGGCCGACATCCGCGTTTCCTTCGATCAAGGCGGTAACTTTTCCTTAGTGGGGCGGGACAGCAACAATCCCTCGATCGGGAATCCCTTGCAAGCGATAGGCGGCCGCGCGCATCAACGCAGCTTAAATCTGGGCGGTTATGATCAGTTCCGACCAGCGAGTTGGAAGCGAACGACGCGACACGAATTCCTGCATGCGCTGGCGTTCAATCACGAGCACCAGAGCCCCATCGGCGGCTGCGATGCGCAGTTCCGCTGGGAGAACGACCCTGGTTATGTACCGACAAAGGATGGCAACCAACAATACGTCAACGACTCGATGGGCCGCCGTCCTGGGATTTACACGTTCCTTTCTGGCGCTCCCAACTTTTGGCCGAAGGCCAAGGTCGATCACAATCTTCGACAGGAGCCAGCGGGCAGCGGGTCCGCCGGAACCTTTGATCGGGCTTCGATTATGCTCTATCGCTTTCCGAAGCTGTTTTACGTCTCCGATCCTAACCCATGCGCGCCGATTTCAGACAGCGAGGATTTGTCCCTGGGCGACATCGCAGGTTTGAAGGAACTTTACCCAAACGCGATGCAGGAAATTCTCGTGCAGAACGAGCGTGAGCAGCGATTGATGAAGGCGATCACCGAATCGCCTCGCATCAACGAGAACGTGAAGGCGTCGCTGATTGCGCCGCAGTAGTCAAAGTGCGCATGCACTATTGCTGCGTCGGCGCCGCTGAACCACGGTTTAGCGGCGTCCGGCGAGCTATTTCGACTTCAACACCGCCGCCTCGTCAAACACGGCGTGGTTTACCACGGTTCGCTCGTCGGAAGTGTAGACTAGGTGGATCTTGTCGTCGCGAGATTGGATCGCGTAGGGATATCCAAAATCCCCGGCGCCGAAGACGATGTCGCGGCTCGCGGCATAGGTCTTGTCGCTGTCGACGGAAATCGCGGCCGTGAGCGGCGTGCGGTCCGACATGCTGTTGTTGTAGGTCAGCAGCAAGTGGCCGTTGCGCAGCTTAAGAAAATCAATCGCAGCATTGGGATTGGGAAATTCGGAATCGACGCCTTCGGTCCAGGTCTGGCCATTGTCGTGAGATTCGCTGCGGACGATGTAGCCTTTAGTAGTAGGCAGATAGTCGCCGGCGCGGCGGCAATAAGCGACGAGATGGCCCGGCTCCAACTCGGCGACGCCCGGTTGCAGGTTGCCTTTCGGCGAGCGAATTCGACCGGTCTCCGTCCATCTTTTGGTCTTCGGATCGCAACGCAAGAACAGCGACGTCGAATCTGCGCCGGTTTTCTCCGGGTCCTCGCCGGTCTCGTGATAGATTGGCAACAGGTACTCGCCGTTGCTGAGCGCGATCGGACGGTTGCGCACCATCGTGCCCGGTTCGAGCGTGAGTAGCATCGAGTCCGACCAAGTCTCCGAGCCATCGCGCGAGACTTTGGCTTTGATCCGCGAAGTGGACCAGGTTTCGCCAAAGCGGCAGACGTAGAACAACCAGACGAGGCCATCCGGCGCTTGCCACACCACCGCGTTGCCGTCGCCGGTGAAGGGCGTGTCGGCGATCACCTTGGGCGCGGGCCACGATTTATCCCCGGGGCGCTTCCGCGAGCCGAAGACCGCCGTATCCCCTTGATACTCTCCCTCGCCGCCGTAGTAGACGAGCAAGAGATCGCCATTGGCAAGCTCCTCAATCGCGGCCGGATGCTTATAACGCCCCGGCACCTCGGGCCCGAAGACCCGTTCGAAGGTGATGTCGTCCGCGACGGCGACGGCGCCCATCGCCAGCAACAAGAGGATCGCGCGCGGCAGGTGAAACATCATGGCGGGGCTTCCGTCGCAGTGCAGTGGACAATCGATGCTGGACCTACCGTAGTCGCCGCCAGGGGACAGGGCAAGCCGGTCCCGAGGGCGGGAATCCTCCACAAGGCGGCCGTCTTAATGCAATCTTGATGCGCCCGACCCCGGTTTTGACGTCAACTTTGTGTCGCCGCCGCTAGGATTTCTTCGAAGAGACAGAAATCCAACCCCGAGGGAGCCATGGAACTCACGGTGTTCTTGACGTTGGGCGTGTTATCGGCGGCGACGGCCGGACTGGTCTGGTTGTGCGAACGACTGCGGTGATCTCCGCCAACGCCTTCCGTGAAAGCAGGGAAAACATGTCACTCATTTACTCGATCGGCGCACTCGTTTCGGTGGGCTTGATGATTTACCTGGCCGTCGCCTTGTTGAAGCCGGAGTGGTACTCATGACCGCGAACGCCTGGATGCAATTTGCGTTGTTCTTCATGGTGCTGTTGCTGGCGGTGAAACCGCTGGGGCTGTACATGGCGCGCGTCTATCAAGGGCGCGTGTTCGGGCCGGGATCGAAACTCGGCAAGTGCGAGGCGTGGCTTTATCGCCTGGCGGGCGTGAACCCGAGCGAGGAAGTCGACTGGAAACGCTATGCGGTGGATGTGTTGTTGTTCAATCTCGTCGGGCTCCTAGTGATTTACGCGCTGCAGCGATTTCAAGGCGCGTTGCCGCTGAACCCGCAGGGTCTGCCCGGCGTGGGACCGGATTCGTCGTTCAACACCGCGGTCAGTTTCGCGTCGAACACGAACTGGCAGGGCTACGGCGGCGAGTCGACGATGAGCTATCTGACCCAGATGCTCGGTCTCGGCGTGCAGAACTTCGTCTCCGCCGCGACCGGCATGGCGGTGCTCGTGGCGTTCGTGCGCGGGCTGTCGCGCAAATCGGCGGCGACGATCGGCAACTTTTGGGTCGATCTGACGCGCTCGGCGGTTTATATCCTGTTGCCGATGTCGACGGTGTTGGCCCTCGCGCTGGTCTCGCAAGGCGTCGTGCAGACGTTTGATCCATACAAAGTGGTCTCGGTGGTCGATCCGATCGCGAACGCCGACGGTTTGAGCGTCACGGAACAAACCTTGCCCTTGGGACCGGCGGCATCGCAGATCGCGATTAAGCAACTCGGCACGAATGGCGGCGGGTTCTTCAATGTCAACTCCGCACATCCCTTCGAGAACCCCACGCCGCTGAGCAATTTCCTGCAAGTGCTGGCGATTTTGCTGATTCCCGCGGCGCTTTGCTTCACGTTCGGAGAACTGATTGGCGACCGAAGGCAAGGCTGGGCGATTCTGGCGGCGATGCTGGTCATCTTCGTACCGCTGTTGTTCGCCTGCCAACTCTGCGAACAGGCCGGCAATCCCAAACTCGCGGCACTCGGCGTCAATCAATCGGCCAGCGCCACGCAGTCTGGCGGCAATCTGGAAGGCAAGGAAACCCGCAACGGCATCGTCAATTCCACGCTCTGGGCGACGGCCACGACCGCAGCCTCGAACGGCAGCGTGAACTCGATGCATGATTCGTTCACACCGCTCGGCGGGCTCGTGCCGCTGTGGCTGATGCAGTTGGGCGAAGTCGTGTTCGGCGGCGTCGGCAGCGGGCT
>Ga0163153_10001205_pt1 | contig 41329 bp, 42 predicted proteins | sample OliLakLV19MP6IB1_FD_148629 | JGI IMG/M metagenome (GOLD analysis project Ga0163153, IMG submission 148629) | Freshwater microbial mat bacterial communities from Lake Vanda, McMurdo Dry Valleys, Antarctica - Oligotrophic Lake LV.19.MP6.IB-1 | ecosystem: Environmental > Aquatic > Freshwater >... | reverse complement strand
CGAGGCCGCGATGCGTCCTGACCGCGCGGCGGTGCTGATCGAAGCCGCGCAGTCTGCGCTGCAGTTGACGGGCGTGGGTCTGTTCCTCGTGTTGCTGCTGCGCGACCGGCGCTACATCGGCGGCGCGGTGTTGCTGTTGATCGGCGCCGCGCTGCTGGTGAAGGGCGTGGCCGCCATGCTGCTGCTGAAGCCCGCGCTGTGGGATGCGTGGCTCAAACCCGGCGTCTCGATCGGCATCGCGACAGGATTGCTGGTCCTGCTGTGCATCGTGTTCATGCCGCGGCCGGTGCAACTTGCCGCCTGCGCGACGGCATTGCTTGCTTCCCTGCTGCTGCCTATCCTCGTCTCCGACCTTCCGCCCGCACGCGCTTCGCTGACGCTCTTCAGCTGGCGCTACGGCCACCTGCTCAATTTCAACGGCCTGACGCAGTCCATGCTGCTCGCATGGCCCTTGGCGGTGGCGGCGTGGTTGTTCGCGCTGGCGGGGCGTCCCGGCTGGGGTGACCCACGCGAGCGCCGCGCAGGGGCTCCGCTATAATCGAAATCCACCGCAACCTGCGATTCCGATGAGTCACTTCCAGCGCCACGTCTTTTTCTGCTGCAACAAGCGCGATGCCGGTGAAAAATGCTGCGCCGATGCCGGCGCGCTCGACATGCAGGGCTATGCGAAGGGCCGCATCAAGGCACTGGGCATGAACGGCCCGGGCAAGGTCCGCATCAACAAGGCCGGTTGCCTCGATCGCTGCGAAGAGGGTCCCGTGCTGGTCGTCTATCCTGAGGCAGTCTGGTACACCTACGTCGACCGCGAAGACATCGACGAGATCATCGACCGACACATCGTCAACGGCGAAATCGTCGAGCGGCTGCTCATTTGACACCCCGCACCGCGGAGCGCGTGACCATCGACGGGCCCGCGGGCCTGCTCGAGATCGTCAGCAACGTCCCCGAAAGCGCGCCAAGGGGGATCGCGCTGGTCGCGCATCCGCATCCGCTGCAGGGCGGCACACTCGACAACAAGGTGGCGCAGACGTTGGCGCGCACGTTCTTCGCACTGGGCTACGTCGCGGTTCGCTTCAATTTCCGCGGTGTCGGCGCGTCCGCCGGTGCATTCGATGAAGGCAACGGCGAGACTGAGGACGCACTCGCCGCGCTGGCCGACGCACGCCAGCGCTGGGGCCACGAGCTGCCGATCGTGCTCGCCGGCTTTTCCTTCGGCACCTTCGTGCAGACCCGCGTCGCCCGGACGATCGCCACCGAGCGGCTCGTGCTCGTCGGGCCCGCCGTGGGCCGCTTTTCCCTTGAAGCCGTGCCCGCCAATACGATCGTCATCCACGGCGAGCAGGACGAGGTGGTGCCGCTCGCCGACGTGTTCGCATGGGCGCGGCCACAGGAGTTGCCGGTCATCGTGTTTCCCGGCTGCACCCATTTTTTCCATGGACGCCTGCCGCAATTGCAGCGCACGATCGCCGGCATGTGGCAGCGCGATGACGCCGGCGCCTCTTGAAGTAGGAATGCAACCGCCATGCTGATCGTCAAGACGCTGCACATCGTGTTCGTGGTGACCTGGTTCGCCGGGCTCTTCTACCTGCCGCGCCTCTTCGTCTACCACGCCACCGCCACCGATGCGATCAGCATCGAGCGCTTCAAGCTGATGGAGCGGCGGCTGCTGCGCGGGATCATGATGCCGAGCATGCTGGCCACGATCGTGTTCGGGCTCTGGCTGTGGCTGGGCTACGGCATCGGCGGCGGCTGGCTGCACGCGAAGCTCACCCTGGTGCTCATCCTGATCGCGTACCAGGTGTGGCTCGCGCGCACGGTGCGCGTGTTCGCGGAAGACCGCAACGCGCGCCCGGCGGTCTTCTATCGCTGGATCAACGAGATCCCGGCGCTGCCGATCCTGGTAGTCGTCGTGTATCTCGTCGTGGCCAAGCCGTTCTGACCGGCGCCCGATTTCCGTTCATGACCGAACGCTTTTTTGCGCCCTGTCCGCGCGGTCTCGAGACCGTGCTGGCGGCCGAACTCATCACCATCGGCGCGATGGAGGTGGTCACCGTGGAGGGCGGTGCCGGCTTCACGGGACCGCTCGAGTTGGCGTGCCGCGTGAACCTGCTGTCGCGGATTGGCAGCCGCGTGCTCTGGCGCGTGGGCGGCGGACCGTACAGCGATGAACATGCGCTGTACGCACTGGTGAAAGCCATCGACTGGAAGCAATTCTTCCTGCCATCGCGCACGCTGCGCGTCGACATCGCCGCCACGCGCTCGCCGCTGCAGAGCCTCGAGTTCGCGACGCTGCGCGTCAAGGACGCCGTCTGCGACCGCCTGCGCGACGACACCGGCGCGCGGCCGTCGATCGACAAGCGCGCGCCCGATGTCCGCGTGCACGTGCACCTGACGGACCGCGAGGCCACCGTGTATCTCGATACGTCGGGCGAGCCGCTGTTCAAGCGCGGCTATCGCCGCGACGCGGAGGAAGCACCGCTGCGCGAGAATCTCGCCGCCGGCGTGCTCGCGCTGACGGGCTGGACCCCGGCGCTGGCGTTGCTCGACCCGATGTGCGGCAGCGGCACCATCGCGGTCGAGGCCGCGATGATCGCCGCGGATCGCGCGCCTGGCCTCACCCGTACGTTCGGCTTCCAGAAACTGCTGTGGTTCGATGGCCCCGCCTGGCAGCGGATGAAGCAGACGGCGCGCGATCGCATCCGGCCGGCACCTGCCACGCCGGGAATCTTCGCCAGCGACATCGCGCCCGGCGCGGTGGCGAAGACCCTGGTCAACCTGCGCGCGGCGCAGCTCGACGGCTGGGTGGCCACCGACACCGCCGATCTCCTGACCCGCACGGCGCCTGCCGCTACCGGCATGCTGGTGGCCAATCCGCCCTATGGTGTCCGGCTTTCCGACCAGGTGCAGATGGCGGCGTTCTATCCGCTGCTGGGCGACGCGCTGAAGCAACGCTTCGCCGGCTGGACCGCCCATTTCCTCACCGGCGACCTGCGCCTCCCCAAGCTCATTCACCTGAAGGTCGCGCGCAAGGTGCCGCTCTTCAACGGTGCACTCGAGTGCCGGCTCTTCGTGTTTCCGCTGGTGGCGGGCCGGCATGTGCCCGCACCCATTGAGACACAGTGATAAAATCCAAATTCGCACCACCCCCTTGATGGTCCCGCCATGCCGATGTTGCCGTCACGCCACTACGTCTCCGATCACGCCCTGTTCATCAAGGACCTGATCGCGAAGCAACCGGACCTGCCCCAACAGCAGGCCGAAGGCCGGCGCATCTTCTGGGACAAGACGCCCGCGCAGGTCGGCGAACGCGCCACGATGGACGAAGGCCGCGTCGAGCAGACCGCGTACGTCTACCAGACCAAGTAGCACCACCCGCACACCGATGACGGCGCCGCGGATCTTCGCCGCGTTTCTTGCGGTGGTCGCCGTCGTCGCCGGCGTCGAATGGTATGCGCTCGTCCGCCACGAGAGCGCGCGCACGCTGCCGGTCGCCGCGACCGCACTGCCGGCGCCGGCACCGAAGTCCGCCGTCGCGACGACCGCGCCGCAAGGCGACATCGACGTGCCCCTCGGCGAGGCGATCCTGGGGCCGCGCGTCGCGCTGTCCGGCTGGGCGCTGGCGCCCACAGGCATCCGCGCGGTGGAGGTGCGGCTCGACGGACGCGTGTTCGCGGCGCGCCTGGGCGTCTCGCGGCCCGATGTCGCGCAGGCGCGCCCCGGCATCGCCGGCAACGCCACTGCCGGCTTCGAGTTCACCGGTGACTTCACGCCCTATCCCGCGCCGCCGGGTGCGGACCGCCGCACCTTGACCATCGTCGCGGTCGGCAACGATGGCGGCGAGAAGATTCTCGGCCGACGCAGCCTCATCGAACCCGCGGCGCTCGCCCGCTGGGCCGGCTTCGATGCGTCCAGGAAGCCGCCGTTCTACCTGCTGCCCGCACTCTCGGGCATCGACCTTGGCGCCGCTGCCGAACTCGACACGATCTACGCGCCGTATCAATCAAAGACCGTGGCAGCCGGCTTCCGCGTGCCGATCCTGTATCTGCGGATGACGAAGGGCGCCGAAGCCGACTTCGTGTTCGATCCCGACTGGGATGCCAAGCGCAAGTGCGGCGAGCGCCGGATCGGCGACGACTCGCTCAACACCGTGCTGGCGCACGCGCGGGCGAAGAAGCTGCCGGTGCTGGTCACGCTGAACGGCGGCATCTGGGCCGATGCCTACTGCGATGTTCCCGAGTGGGACATCAACGACAAGCTGGAGCAGGTTCTCGCGAACAACCAGTGGAACGAGAAGAACGAGGTGATGCCGGACAATTTTCTGAAGAACCTTCCCGGTTCGCAGGAGGCGCCGGAGCTTGCGCGTTCACTGACGTTCAACGTCTACGCGGCCGACGTGCGCAAGTACAAGAAGCGCAACCTGCAGCAGGCGGGCGCACTACTGGCGGCATTCGCGCGCGCCGATCCGCAACTCTTCGTGGGCGTCAATCTCGACCCCGACACGTACCTCAATCCGTTCTTCGCGGAAGAGCAGTGGTACGACTACAACCCTGACACGTTGCGGCAATTTCGCGCGTGGCTGGCGGGAACGGGCCCCTATGCGGGCAAGGGCGGTCCGGGCGTTCCGGACCTCCGTGCGTATCGACGCGCGAAGCCGCTGTCGCTCGCGGTAGTCAACCGACTTGCCGGTGCGCAGTGGAAGTCGTGGAATGACGTGGACGCGCCGCGCAAGTTCGTGCGCACGCCGGTCGACGGTGCTGCGCCGTTCTGGAAGGACCCGTGGGTCCGGGAGTGGGAAATCTTCAAGCGGCATCTCGTACATCTGCATTACGACGAGCTGGCGCAATGGCTGGTGGAGGCCGGCATCGATTCGTCGCGGATCTGGTCGTCGCAGGGCCTGATGGCGCCGCAGCGCGATGCCATGCCCTTCGCCGTGGCGCTGGACAGCCCGCCGCGCAACTACGATTCGGGCGGCATGAGCATCGCCGGCGCCAAGCCCGCGCAAGGTCACCTCGGCGTGATTCTCTACGGCGAGGCCGCGGTCAACGACGTGCCGATGGATGATGGCCGCTCGCTCTTCGCCACGCTCGAGCTGGTCGATCCGCGCTGGGCGGTGGTCGAGTACAACACGGCGGACCTGCGCAATCCGGACGGCAAGCCGACCTATGCCGCGGCTTATCGCGGCATGCGCGACCTGTGGAATTTCGGCGCGCGTTTCGTCTCGCCGATGGCGTGGAACGGCAGCAACGGCATCAACGCGGGCCAACCCGGCTACAGCAACTTCACCGCATGGCGCAACACGGCGATGGAGGATGCGTCACGCGATTTCATGCTCGCGCGCGCCGGCCTGCCGCTGGGGGCGCTGCTGTGGACCTTCGGCACGCCGCAGCACGCCGATGGCGATGGCTGGACCGCCGACGTGGGCCGCATCGAACTCGGCCCGGGCCAGATGCGCCTCTATCCCGATGCCAACCGCCGCGTCACGCTGCTGTCGCCGGCCGGATTGCCGGAAGCCGCGCGCAATGCCGACGAGCTGGTGCTGGGCGTGGATGGCACCGGCCTGCAGCGAGTGCGCGTGCAGGCGCGGCAGGATGCACAAGGAGGCTGGATCACGGTGGCTGATGCGAGCGGCACAGGCTTGCGCGAGACTGCGGCCGGCGTGGCCGTCAAGCGCATCGCCGCGGGCCGCGACACGCCCATCGAGCGGCTGCGCATCGAACTGACCTTCAGGACCACCAATCAGCGCGCGTTGACGCGCATTGCCGCCATCCCGGCGGCGCGCTAGTCGCGCAACCGCGTTTCAGCGATCGTCGGACTTGTACTCGACGTAGGCCTTGTCGCGTACCTGGCGCAGAAATTCCTGGAACTGCTCGTCGGACTTGCGTTGCCGGATGGCATTGCGTGCGACGTCGCGGCGGCGCGTCGTCGTGATGTCTTCGGTGCGCCGTTCGTCGACCATGATGATGTGCCAGCCGAACGGCGAACGCACCGCCGGCGACATCTCGCCGATCTTGAGCTTGGCCATGGCGGCCTCGAACTCGGGCACTGTGTCGCCGGGACTGACCCAACCGAGCTCGCCGCCCTTAACCGAGGTGCCGTCCTCGGACCCGACCTTCGCCTGGTCGGCGAACGTGGCGCCGGACTCGATGCGGTCGCGGATACGATCGATCTTGGCCTTGGCGTCGGCCTCGGACGTGACTTCGTTCACGCGCACGAGGATGTGCCGTACCTTGGTCTGGTCGACGACAGTGGGTGCATTGAGGCTGCGCGAATTGTTGAGCTTGACGACGTGGAAGCCGCCCGGACTGCGCAGCACCGGTGACACGTCGCCGTTCTTCATCGTCTTGATCGCTTCGATGAACACGGCCGGCAGCCGCGCGGGCGTGCGCCACCCGAAGTCACCGCCCTGCGATGCATCGCCGGAATCGGAGAATGTTGCTGCCACCTGGCTGAATTCGCGGCCGCTCGTTACCTGCGCCAGCGCCTCCTCGGCGCGCTTGCGTCGCGCATCGATCTGCGCCGGCGACGACTGCTCGGGCACGGTGACGAGGATATGCGACAGCAGGTACTCGTTTTCGCCGCCCGCCTGCGCCGCCACCGTGGCGAGGTAGTTGTCGACCTCGGCCTCGGATACGTTGACGCGGGCATCGACCTCGCGCTCGCGCAACCGCTGGATCGTGACTTCGCGACGGATGTCCTCACGATACTTGGCGTAGGAGATCTTTTCGCGGTCCAATGCGCGCCGCAATTCCTCCGGCGACATCTTGTTCTCCTGCGCGATGCGCAGGATGGTGCGTTCGACCATCTGGTCCTCGACGCGAATGCCGTTGTCCTTGGCGAACTGCAGCAGCGCGCGTTCGGTGATGAGGCGTTCCAGCACTTGCGAATTGAGGGCATCGGCCGCCGGCGGCCGCACGTTGGATGCTTGCATCTTTGCCAGCAGGATGCGCTTCTGTTCATCAAGCTCGAATTGCGTCAGTGCTTCGTCGTTGACGACCGCCACCACGCGTTCGAGCGCCACCACGCGGTTGCCCGACGACGGCGCCGCCGCCGCAGTGGGGGTGGCCGCGCGTGGCACCGGCGTACCGGGGCGCGGCCCCCCCCCGGCACCGGGCACCATGACGCCGGAACCGGACGGCTGCGCCCACGCGCTGGCGCAGGCAATGGCAAGGGCCGCGGCAAGTGCAAGCGGCAAAGCGGAGTGGCTGCGTCCCATGGGGTCGGGTCCTCGAGCGCGCCCCGGCGACGGGTCGCGCATGTGCGAATTGATCAAATGCAGACGTGACCTAGAACTCGGGCAGCGGGTCGAAACCGCGGTCGCGTTGGCGCATGGCTGGATCGTTGGTGCGCAGGTAACCCGGGACCGTGCGCCGCAGCAGGTCGAGCGGGCTGGTGCCTACCCGTGCCAACCCATTGAGTTCAAGCTGGATGAAGATTGAGTTGACCGTGGTCTCGGTCGTGGTCACAAGCTGCTGTCCCACAACCCGCAACGCCCAGCAATCACCATTGTACTCCAGGCCCACCACCGCCTCCAGCGTCTGCCGGTCCGGGATCGAGTAGTTCCACGCCCCGAGGAAGGTGAGTCTTTCGGTCAGCGGCCATTGCGCGGACAGGTACGTCTGCTTCAGTTGCGATTGACCGCCAACCTGGTCGACGAGTTCCCGCGAATAGCGATAGGTGGCGCTGATCACCCGCCCCAGGCCGGGCGTGTAGCGCGTGCCGATGTTGAAGCGATCGAACTGCGACGTACCGAAATCGTATTGCGCAAGCCCGATCAGCGCCCACGCATCGGCCAGCCGGCCTTCGGCACCCACCAGGAAGTCGGATGAGCCGGCCTTCTGGGGCGTACCTCCAAGGCTGATCTGCTGGTCTTCGAAGTAGAAACGCTGGCCCATCGCGACGCGGAAACGCTCCGCGCCCGTCGCGGGATCGAGGAACCGCGACGTGACCGCCAGCGCCAGCTGGTTGGTGTCGCCCATGCGGTCGCCGCCGATGAAGCGGTTCTCGCTGAAGAGCTGCGTGAAGTTGAAGTCGTCCTGCACGGTGTCGAATACCGGCAGCTGGTTCTGGTTGCGGTAGGGGATGTACGTGTAGAGCGCGCGGGGCTCAAGCGTCTGCACGAAGTTCGAGCCGAAGATGCTCCAGTCGCGCTCGAAGATCAGGCCGGCATCGAGGCTTGCCACCGGCACGCCCACGCCGGCACGGCCGTCCGGCACCCCGGGCGTCGGCGCATTGAGGTCGTACTGCCATGCCGCGATCCCGGCGTGCGCGTTGACGAACCATGCGCTGCCCTGCCGGATCCAGCGCATCGACGGATAGAACGACGTGCGGTTGCCGGTCGGTTCAAGCGACGATTGCGAGAAGCGCACGAACTCCGCAGTGCCGCTCCACGTGAGCCCCATCCAGTCGGTCTCCGCCATCGATGCGCGAACCTGCGGCAGCATGTTGTACGGCGGCACGACAAAGGCATCCGGATTCGGATCCTGCAACGTCTGGAACGCCTGCACGCGCGTCAGCATGTTGAATGGCCCGTAGTTCGCGACCAGTCCCGCTTCCTGCGGCAGCGTCTTCTGCGACGTCACCGCGACACGATCGGAGAAGTCCGCGAAGTACGTGTCGTCCGATACGCGGTTGTAGTTGAGGTAGCCCGAGAGCCATGGCTGGATCTGCTGGCTATGCTTCCACGACACGGCCCAGCGCGCCGCATTGGCGATACGGTCGTCCGGCAGGATTTCGCCGATGGCCTCGCCGGCGGCGGACTCGAAGAGATAGCGGCCCTGTCCGCCCAATTGCAGTCCGCGGCGGGTCATGAAGCGCGGCACGAACGTCGCATCGTAGTTCGGCGCGATGTTGAAGTAATAGGGTGTTGCGATTTCGAAGCCGCGGATCTGCGTAGAGCCGATCGTCGGCGTGAGGAAGCCGGACTTCCGTTCGTTCGACAGCGGAAACTCGAGCCACGGCGCGTACATCACCGGCACGTCGAGGAAGTACACGCGTGCGCCGCGCGCCGTGCCGATGCGCCGCGCCTTGTCGATCTCGATGTCGTCGCCGCGCAGGTACCAGTCGTTGTTCGGGGCCACGCACGTGGTGTAGCGCGCGTCGGTGCCTGCATAGTGGTCGGGACCCTCGAACCGGATGACCTTGGCTTCGCCGCGCGACTGGTTCTCGCTGATGTAGAAGCGCGGCTCGTCGAAGTAACCGATCTCGCGCGACCGCTGGAACTTGACCTCGGGTCCGGAGATCCAGTCGAGACCCCGGCGCAATGTGACGTCGCCCTTGCCCCAGACCTCGTCGTTGTCGAAGTCATACTGCAGCCAGTCGGCCAGCACCGTTTCGCGCCGCGTGCGCAACTCCACCTTGCCTGCGGCCTCGATCCGCTTTTCGCTCGACCCTTCCAGCCGGTCGGCACGAAGGTAGATGGCGCCACGCTCCTCCGGCGCGCTGGTGGGCGGCGGCGGCACCGGCGACAACGTCGCCGGCACCTGCGGCCGCGACGCGCCGGCCAGGTCGACCATGCGCGGCGGATCGGTGTCGACGGTGCCGGGACGACTGGCGCCTGCCGCCGACCTGGGCGCGATCGGCGCGATCTCGCGCGCAAGCTTCAACGTCAGCTCCTGCGCGGAAAGCGTGCCCGACAGGCACACGCTCACCGCCGAAGCGACGACGACGGGCCAGCGCGGGAGGCAGGACTTCATCAGGGCCTGTCAGGCCCTCATGAACTCACGGGCCGGTTTGCTAAAATGAGGCATTCTAGCCTGCCTCTGCGCGCGCACTCGGCGGAGCGCATCGCACCCGCTGGCCGATCCCCGCCTTTCATCCTTCGCGGCGCCGCGAAACGCACACTCGACACCGATGCTCCCACCCGCCGCCGACCCGCGCCACGATGCGCTTGCGCAATGGCTTGTGCACACCCTCGGGACCACCGCATTCGCGCTGGCCTCCGCGTCGGCGGATGCGAGCTTTCGCCGCTACTTCCGGTTAACCCCGGCACAATCGCTGGCACTTGCACCTGCCGCAGCCACGCTGATCGTGATGGACGCGCCGCCGCCGCAGGAAGACTGCCGGCCCTTCGTGCACGTCGCCGCGCTGCTGCACGCCGCCGATGTCCATGCCCCGGCGATCCTCGCGCAGGATCTGCAGCAAGGCTTCCTGTTGTTGAGCGACCTCGGCAACACCACGTACCTCGACGCACTGAACGACAGCACGGCGCGCGACCTCTACATGGACGCCATCGATGCCTTGCTGCGGTTTCAGGCAACGTCGTGCGAAGGCGTGCTCCCCGCCTACAACGAAGCGTTGCTGCGCCGCGAACTCGAGCTCTTTCCCGAGTGGTACGTAGGGCGTCATCGCGGCCATGTGCTCACCACTACGGAGCGCGCCACGCTCGATCGCGTGTTCGCGCTGCTGATCGCCAACAATCTCGCGCAGTCGCAGGTCTTCGTGCACCGCGATTTTCACTCGCGCAACCTGATGGTCAGCGCACCGAACCCTGGCGTGCTCGATTTCCAGGATGCGGTGTACGGTCCCATCACCTACGATCTCGTCTCGCTGCTGCGCGATGCGTACATCGGCTGGGACGAGGCGCGCCAGATCGACTTCGCCGCGCGGTACTGGGAACGCGCCCGCCAGGCGGGCGTGCCGGTGCACGAGGATTTCGGCGCGTTCTGGCACGACTTCGAGTGGATGGGCGTGCAGCGCCAACTGAAGGTGCTGGGCATCTTCGCGCGGCTCTGCCACCGCGACGGCAAGGACGGTTACCTGAAGGACCTGCCGCTCGTCATGGCTTATCTGCGTGGCGCGTGCGCGCGCTATCGGCGCCTGGAGCCGCTGCTGGCCCTGCTCGACGCGATGGATGCGCGCCCGCACACGGTCGGCTACACGTTCTGATGGCAGCGACACGCACGGCGATGATCCTCGCCGCCGGCCGCGGCCAGCGGATGCGCCCGTTGACCGACGTCACGCCGAAGCCGTTGCTCGAAGCCGGCGGCAAGCCGCTCATCGCCTGGCAGATCGAGGCGCTGGCACGCGGTGGTTTTCGCAACATCGTGATCAATGCGTCACACCATGCCGCGCAACTCACCGCAGCGCTCCGCGACGGTCGCGGCTTCGGTGTCGACATCGCGTGGTCGATCGAGCCTCTGCCGCTGGAGACCGCAGGCGGTATCGCCACCGCGATGCCGCTGCTGCCGGCTGGACCGGTGCTGATCGTGTCGGCGGACATCGCCACGGCGTTCGATTACGGCACGCTCGCCGCACGTGCCGACGCCATCGCCGCGGGCGGCAACACGCGCGTGCATCTCGTCATGGTCCCCAATCCGCCGTTCCATCCGGACGGCGATTTCGCGCTGGAAAACGGCATGGTCAAGGCCGCTGGAAAGTCCCGGCTGACCTTCGGCAACATCGGGCTGTACGATACGGCCCTGTTCCGCGAACTTCCGCGCGGGGAGAAGCTCAAACTGCTTCCTCTGTACCTGCAATGGATTGCCCGCGACATGGTTTCTGGCCAGTACTTCGACGGACGCTGGGCCAACATCGGTACCCCGGACGATCTTGCCCAACTCGACCACCGGCTGCGCACCCACGAGGTGTGACACGCCAACTTCTGCACAAGGAAATCCCGCATGCACGCGTCGTCCAACCCCATTCTCGATTTCTCGGGCCTGCCCCGATTCGATGCCATTCGTCCCGAACATATCGGTCCTGCCGTCGATGCCTTGCTGAACGAGGCCCGGCAGACCGTCGAGACCATCGCGCAGGACACCGGCGCGCCCACGTGGGACAGCGTCGTCGAGCCGCTGGCCACCCGCCTCGATCGCCTCGACCGCGCCTGGGGCGCGGTCCGGCACATCAACGCCGTGGTCAATACGCCCGAGCTACGGGACGCGTACAACGCGAGCCTGCCCCATGTCATCGCGTTCCACACCGATCTTTCGCAGGACCTGCGCATCTACGACAAGTACCGCGCGTTGCGCGCGCAGGCGGGGTTCGCCGCGCTGGCACCGGACCGGCGCAAGCTGATCGACAACGAGCTGCGCGATTTCAAGCTGGGCGGTGCCGAGCTCGATGCCGCCGGCAAGGCGCGCTTCAAGGCGCTGCAGGAAGAACTCGCCGAGTTGTCGACGCAGTTCGAAGAACATCTGCTCGATGCTACCAACGCGTGGGCGCTGTATGTCACCGATCCCGCCGAACTCGCCGGCGTGCCGCAGGATGTGCTCGCTGCAGCCCGCGATGCAGCCACAGCCGACGGCAAGGAAGGCTGGAAACTGACGCTGCGTGGACCGTGCTACCTGCCGGTGCTGCAGTACGCGCACAATCGTGGCCTGCGCCAACGGATGCACGAGGCCTACAGCACGCGTGCATCGGAACTCGGCGCCAACATCGAATGGGACAATTCCGCGATCATCGGACGCATCCTCGCGCTGCGCCACGAGTCGGCGGCATTGCTCGGCTATCGCAATTACGCCGAGGTTTCGCTGGTGCCCAAGATGGCCGGCACACCCGATGAAGTCATCACGTTCCTCCGCGACCTCGCGCGCCGGGCGCGGCCTTATGCCGAGCGCGACTACACGGGACTTGTCGAGTTTGCGCTATCGGAGCTCGACCTCCCGGACTTTGCACCTTGGGATCGCGCGTTCGCCGCGGAGCGCCTGAAGGCGCAGCGCTATGCGTACTCGGAACAGGAAGTGCGCCAGTACTTCCCGGAAGACCAGGTGCTGCAGGGACTCTTCCGCGTGGTCGAGACCATCTATGGCGTGCACATCCGCGAGGCCAGCGCGGCCACGTGGCATCCGTCGGTGCGCTTCTTCGACATCAAGGATCGCCACGATGTCCTGGTCGGCCAGTTCTACTTCGATCTCTATGCGCGCGAAGGCAAGCAAGGTGGCGCGTGGATGGATGACGCGATCAACCGCCGTCATGTCGCCGGCGCCATCCAGCATCCGGTCGCCTATCTCACGTGCAATCTCTCAGCACCCGTGGACGGCAAGCCTGCCACCTTCACCCACGACGAAGTCATCACGATCTTCCACGAGTTCGGCCACGGCTTGCACCAGCTGCTCACGCGCGTCGATGTCGCGGGCATCTCCGGCATCCAGGGTGTCGAGTGGGATGCGGTCGAGCTGCCGTCGCAGTTCATGGAGAACTTCTGCTGGGAATGGGACGTCGTGCAGCACATGGCGCGCCACGTCGACACCGGTGCCGGGTTGCCGCGCGCGCTGTTCGACAAGATGACCGCCGCCAAGAACTTCATGAGCGGCATGGCCACGATGCGCCAGGTCGAGCTCGGCCTCTTCGACATGTTGCTGCACGCGCGCGCCGCGCAGGACTCGGCGGCGCCGCAGGCCACGCTCGACGCGGTGCGCAAGGAAGTCGCCGTCGCGAAGCACGCGTCGTACGATCGCATGATGCAATCATTCGGCCACGTGTTCGCTGGCGGCTACGCGGCCGGCTATTACAGCTACAAGTGGGCGGAGGTGCTCTCAGCCGATGCCTTCAGCCTGTTCGAGGAACAGGGCGTGCTGTCGCCGGATGCCGGTGCGCGGTTCCGCGACGAAGTGCTGGCGCGCGGCGGCAGCCGGCCCGCGCTGGAGTCGTTTGTCGCCTTCCGCGGCCGCCCGCCGGAGTTGGACGCCCTGCTGCGTCACCACGGCATGGTCGCGACCGCGTAGGATGACGTTGGCAGCCTTACGTTTGCCCAGGGGGCTGCCGGCCGGTCATGGCGCCATGGCTATGACTTCGGCATAATGGCAGGTTCATTGCCAAGCCTCGAGGAGGCCCCATGCTTAAGTCAGCTTTGCGCTGGATGCTCGGGATCGCCGCCATCGCCATGGTCGGGCAGGTCGCCGCCCAGGCCGCGCAGGTCTATCGCTACACTGATGCCGACGGCAAGGTTGTGTATTCGGACCGCGCGCCGCCGCCCAACGCCAAGGGCGTCCAGACCAAACGTCTCGGGGGCAATTTCATCGAGACCAGCGAGCCCAGCATCGCGGCCCAGCAGGCTTCCGAGAAGTATCCGGTCACGCTCTTCACCTTCGATTGCGGCGAGGTTTGCCAGAACGCCGAGTCGTTGCTCAACAAGCGCGGCGTGCCTTTCTCGATCGTCAACGTGCAAAGCGACGAGGCGGGGCGCGCGCGCCTGCAGGCACTGACCAACGACGACAAGGCGCCGGTGCTGGCCGTGGGCGACCAGCTGATCGTCAAGGGCTTCAATGAGCCGCGCTGGCAATCCACACTCGACCAGGCGGGTTACCCGAAGACACCCCCCGCGCGCCGCGCTGCACCCCAGGTACGGCCCGTGGACTCCAATGCCACGCCGCCACCGCCAGCCGCCGCCGATGGCACGCGTTCGCTCGCTCCGCCCGCCAAAGGCGGAGATTACCCCAAGCAGTAACCCGCGTTACCCTTCACCCCGGTACCCGTCGCGAAGCGTTGGCGACGGGTCTTTGTGCGCCCACCGCCATGATCATCAGTGCCTGGAATGTCAATTCCCTCAACGTGAGGCTGCCGCGCCTGCTCGACTGGCTCGCGACCGCGCGCCCCGATGTCGTGTGTCTGCAGGAAACCAAGCTTGAGGACCACAAGTTTCCGGTCGCCGATCTTGCGACCGCCGGTTATGCCGCGCATTACATCGGTCAAAAAACGTACAACGGCGTGGCCATTCTCGTCCGCCACACGCACGATGTGCGCGACGTCGCCTTCGGCATTCCTGGACTCGAAGATCCGCAAAAACGTGTGATCGCCGCGACGGTGGCCGGCATCCGCATCATCGGTGTCTACGTGCCGAACGGACAGGCGCTCGATTCGGACAAGTACCCGTACAAGCTCGCGTGGCTGAAGGCGCTCGCCGCGATGCTGCAGGTGGAGCTGGCGGCGCATCCGCAACTCGCGGTGCTCGGCGATTTCAACGTGGCGCCCGAGGACCGGGATGTGCACGATCCTGCTGCGTGGGTCGGCCAGGTGCTGGTGTCACCACCCGAACGCGCAGCGCTGCAGGTGCTGCTCGACGCCGGCCTCACCGACAGCTTCCGGCTGTTCGACCAGCCACCGAACACCTTCTCGTGGTGGGATTACCGGATGCTGGCATTCCCCAAGAACCGCGGCCTGCGCATCGACCTGATCCTGCTGTCGCCGGCACTGGCGGCGCGCTGCACCGGGAGCCGCATCGACCGCAATGTGCGCAAGGGGGAGAAGCCCTCCGATCACGCCCCGGTACTGGTGGATCTGCGCGAGCCATAGCATCGACGGGGACCAAGGCCGCTGCCAGCGGCAGCGGCCATGATCCCCGGGACCACTGGACGTTTTTTCACCGTACGTCTTCCTCCGCCTTCCATGGTTTTCGCCTCCCCGATATTTCTCTTCCTGTTCCTGCCGCTGACGCTGGCGGCGTATTTCGTCGTGCCGCGCGGATGGCGCAACGGCGTGCTGCTGGTGGCAAGCCTCGTGTTCTACGCGTGGGGCGAGGCGCCGTACCTGCTGCTGGTCCTGGGGTCGGTGGCGTTCAACTACGTGCTGGGTGGCGCGATCGGCCGCGCCCCATCGCCGACGCGCCGCCGCGGCTGGTTGGCGGTGGCCATCACCGGCAATCTCACGTTGCTGGCGATTTTCAAATATGCCAACTTCGCGGTCGCCAATGTCAATGCGCTGGCCCCGGTGCTGGCGATCACGCCCTTGGCCGTAGCCGCGATTCCGTTGCCGCTCGGCATTTCCTTCTTCACGTTTCACGCGATTTCGTATGTGGTCGACGTCTACAAGCGCAACGCGGAGGCCGAGCGCAACGTTCCGCGCTTCGCGCTCTACATCCTGCTCTTTCCGCAGCTGATCGCCGGACCGATCATCCGCTGGCGCGACATCGCGGTGCAGCTGCGCTCGCGTCCCCAGCGGCTGGCCGATTTCAGCGTGGGGGTGCGCCGCTTCGTGCTGGGCCTCGGCAAGAAGGTGCTGATCGCCAATACGCTGGGGCAGGTCGCGGACCGTATCTTCGCGCTGCCGGCCTCCGATCTCACCACGCCGCTCGCCTGGCTCGGTCTTGCCTGCTACACGCTGCAGATCTACTTCGATTTCTCGGGCTATTCCGACATGGCCATCGGCCTGATGCGGATGTTCGGCTTCCGCATCCTCGAGAACTTCAATTACCCGTACATCTCGCGCAGCGTCCGTGAATTCTGGCGGCGCTGGCACATCTCGCTGTCGAACTGGTTCCGCGACTATCTCTACATCCCGCTCGGCGGCAACCGGCGCGGCGAGCGGCGCGCCTACGGCAACCTGGTGCTGGTATTCGTGCTGTGCGGACTCTGGCATGGTGCTAGCTGGCCTTTCGTGCTGTGGGGCGCGTGGCACGGACTCTTTCTCGTCATCGAACGCGCATGGCTCGACCGCGCGCTGGCGCGCGTGGGCCTGCTGGCGCATGCTTACGCGCTGCTGGCCGTGATGGGCGGCTGGGTGCTGTTCCGCTGCGAGACGTTGACGCAGGCGGGCACGTGGTACGCCGCGCTCGCCGGGTTTGCGCAGGGTGATCCGCTGCGGCATCCGCTCGCGGAATTCCTCGATCCGCTGGTGGCGCTGACGCTGCTCGTCGGCGTGATCTTCGCAACCCCCGTGGCGCGGGCGATCGGCCGCTGGCGCGATCGCGTGTCGGCTGGGAGCGGTTTCATCGGTCGCGGTACATTGGCGGCAGACATCAGCTGGACCGTCGTCGTCTACGTCGCCGCATCCGCGATGTTGGCGGCTGGCACCTACAATCCGTTCATCTACTTCCGGTTCTGATGACGCCGATCGATTCACTGTCGCTGCCCCCGGTGCCGCCACCCGCGCCGGCCGATCATCCTTGGCGCGATGTCGCGATGGCGGCACTCTTCGCGCTCGGCATCGCGTTGCCGGGGTTGGCACTGGTATCCACCTGGAAGGCCACCACCACCCGCTTCGAGAATCGCGCGATGGCGCCGTGGCCGGCACCGGAATTCGCACGCAGTTTCGCGCCGGCCTTCGAGCACGCGTTCGCCGATCGCTTCGGCGGCCGCGATTTCCTCGTGCGGCTGCATCACGGGTCGCTGCTGCGCACCTTCGGCGTCTCGGCGCTGCGCACCGTGATGCCGGGCACCGACGGCTGGTTCTACTGGCTGGGCGAGGATGGCCAATCGCTCGCGCGCCACCATCGCGGCACAGCGGAGTTCGCGCAGCGCGACGTCGACGCCACCGTGGCGGAGTTCCGACGCCGCCGCGACTGGCTTGCATCACTTGGCATCGCCTATGTCGTCGTCGTGGTCCCGGAGAAATTCACGATCTACCCGGAGCACCTGCCCGCGTGGGTCGCGCGCAGCAGCGCGCCCTCGCCGTTCGATCGCGTCCGCGATGCGATCGCGCGTGATGGCCGCGTCAACTTCGTCGACCTGCGCCCCGCCTTGCGCGACGCCAAGTCCCGCGAGCGCGTTTACTTCAAGACCGACTCGCACTGGAATTTCAATGGCGCGGTGGTGGGCTACGAAGCGCTGATGCGCGCGGTCATGCAGGCCCTGCCGGCTGGCGCGCTGAGCGCAATCGCACCGGCGCCGCGACCGGCGTACGTTCCCGGCGTCGATTACTACCGCGGCGACCTCGTGCAGATGCTGGGGCTGCCGTCTCGCGTCCGCGAGGACGACGTCGCGCCGCTAGGCAAGGTGCTGGGCGACACGACCGGCCGCTGCGCGCGCCGCATCGACAAGGGCGAGTTCCCTGGCTTCGAGTACTTCGCGTGCGACCGGCCCGGGTTGCCCCGCGCGGTGATCCTGCGCGATTCGATGGCGATCCCGCTGATACCGCTGCTGTCGGAGAACTTCCGCCGCGTTGTGTATGTGTCGAGCCGCAAGCTCGATCGCGCACTGATCGAGCGCGAGAAACCCGACATCGTGATCGAGGAACTGGTCGAGCGTTCGTTGCACGCGCCGGGCGCGCTGCCGATGGATCGCTAGCGCAGCGAAGCCGCTTGCCCCCCCCTGTAGGCGAGGCTTCAGCCTCGCAGGTTCGCTGACGACATACCCGCGAGGCTTAAAGCCTCGCCTACAGTGCGCCGCAATTGCCGACTTATCCGCGCATCCCCTTGCGCAGCTCGGGCTCCATGCCGAGTTCCTGGATCTTGCGGGTGAGCGTATTGCGGCCCCAGCCGAGCCAGGCCGCCGCTTCCATCCGGTGGCCGCCGGTATGCGCCAGCGCCCGTCGGATTAGCGTCTTCTCGAATTCCTGCTCGAGGCGGTCACCCACGTTGCGTTCGCCCCGCGCCAGTGCCTGCGCCAGTTCACGGTCCAGCGCTTGATGCCAGTCCGGTTCGCCGGTGGTGCCGGTGGCAAGCGGCGCCTCGAGCACTTCCGGTGGCAGGTCGGGTACATCCACGCGCTGCCCCGGCGCCATCACGGTGAGCCAGTGGCAGATGTTTTCCAGTTGACGCACATTGCCCGGGAACGCGAACAGCGTCAGCGCCTTGATCGCATCCTCGGTCAGCACCTTCGGCTCCGTCGCCAAGTCGCGCGCGCTCTTCAGCAGGAAGTGCCTCGCCAGCGCGGCGATATCGTCGGGCCGCTCGCGCAGTGCGGGCAGCCGCAGCCGCACCACGTTCAACCGGTGCATCAGGTCCTCGCGAAAGAGCCCCAGCCGCACGCGTTCCTCGAGGTTCTGGTGCGTCGCCGCGATGATGCGCACGTTGGCGCGCAGCGGCGCATGGCCTCCCACGCGGTAGTACTCACCATCGGCCAGCACCCGCAACAGCCGCACCTGCAGATCGGACGGCATGTCGCCGATTTCGTCGAGGAACAGCGTTCCGCCCTCGGCCTGCTCGAAGCGCCCGCGCCGCAACGCCTGGGCACCGGTGAACGAGCCGCGCTCGTGGCCGAAGAGTTCCGACTCGAGCAGGTCCTTCGGGATGGCCGCGGTATTGATCGCGACGAAAGGCATCGCCGCTCGCGGGCTGTGCCGGTGCAGCGCGCGCGCCACCAGCTCCTTGCCGGTGCCCGACTCGCCGGTGATCATCACCGTGGTATTGGATTGCGACAGGCGGCCGATCGCGCGGAACACCTCCTGCATCGCCGGCGCCTGACCCAGGATCTCTGGAGTCTCGTTGACCACACCGGTCTGCGGTGCCGACACCGCGGTCTCGGTGGTCGCGCGCCGGATCAGCGCTATCGCGTGATCGACGTCGAAGGGTTTGGGCAGGTATTCGAAGGCTCCGCCCTGGAACGCCGCCACCGCGCTGTCGAGATCCGAATACGCGGTCATGATGATCACGGGGATCTGCGGAAAGCGCTCCTTCACCTTGTTCAACAACACGAGTCCGCTCTCGCCGGGCATCCGGATATCGGACACCAGCACCTGGGGTTCGCTGACGGTCAGCGCCTGCAGCACTTCGTAAGCCGTGGCAAAGGTCTTGAACGGGATGCCTTCGCGCGCCAGCGCTTTCTCGAGCACCCACCGGATCGACCGGTCGTCGTCGACGATCCAGACGGCGCGGGTGCCGTCACCGCGGGATGGTTCGTAATCATAAGCGTACATGGTGGAGGTCATTCCCTTCTCGCGCGCCTCAAGAGGCGGCACGCGTCAATTCCAGCGGGATCACGATGGTGAAGACGGTGCTGCCGGGGGCACTGCTCCACTCGATCGATCCGTTGTGTTGGGCTACAAAAGTCTGCGCGATCGTGAGGCCGAGGCCGCTGCCGCCGTCGCGCCCGGAGACCAGCGGATAGAAGATGCGTTCGCGGATCGCTTCCGGCACGCCCGGGCCGTTGTCGTGGATCGACAGCGCGAGGGCCAGCCGGTGGCGTTTCTTGGCCAGCGTGACGCCGCGCGCGATCCGCGTCTCGAAGCGGATCTGCGGCGCGTCCACGCCATGGGCGAGCGCTTGCGCCGCGTTGCGCGCGATGTTCATCACCACCTGCGTCAGCTGCTCCGGATCGGCTTCGAACTCGGGGATGCTGATGTCGAAATCCGACGCCATCGCGATGGCGGGGAACTCGGCCTGCACGACGCTGCGCACGCGCACGACGATCTCGTGAATGTTGGTGCGGCGGTAGGTCGGCAGGCGATGCGGCGTCAGCAGCCGGTTGACCAGCGACTGCAGGCGATCGGCTTCACCGATGATCACCTGCGTGTACTCGATGAGGTGCGGACGGTCGAGCTCGCCTTCGAGCAGTTGCGCCGCACCGCGGATGCCACCCAGCGGATTCTTGATCTCGTGCGCCAGGCTGCGGATCAGCTCGCGATTGGCCTGCTGCTGCTCCCGCAGCCGCTCTTCGCGCGCGATCTTCAACTGCTGGTCGATGTGGCGGAACTCGATCAGCATCGTCGCGTCGCCGGCCTCGATCGACGACACCGTGCACGTGAGGTGCAGGCGGCTGCGCCCCGCGATGCCCAGCTCGATTTCCTGCTCCGTATAGGCCGCGCCGCTGACCACCGCCTTGGCGATCGCGCGATGCAGGGCCGGTGCATCGCCGAAGAGTTGCGCGGGCGTGTGCCCCAGGAACTTGACGCGCGAGAGCTCGAAGAGGTTTTCGGCAGCCGGATTCACGAAGATCACGCGTCCGTCGGAGCAGAGCATCAGGATCGCGGCCGCGAGCATGTCGAGGCCGGGATATTTTGGCGAAACAGGAGACAGCGTCGCCGACGAAGGGAAGAATCGCAATTTCATTGCGCCATCCCGCCACCGCACACCGCCAACGCCGCATGCACTTCCGTGCACGACAGCATGGTTGGCACAATCTTTAGCAAGTTCCGCGACCGGGCCCGGGCGTGCGAACCGCTACTTGGTCGCGGAGAGTTCCTTGCGCAGCGCCTCGATGTTGCGCTCGTGCAACTGCAGCGACTGCCGCAATCGCGCAATGCGTTCGCGGTATTTCTCGGCGTTGCCCTGCTCCTCGGGCAATGGCGCCGGCGCGCCGTTGGCGTAGGTGGCCCGCGCTTCGACGAGCAATTTTTCCTCGGCGGAGAGTTCCTCGGACAGCACCTTGCGGCGCATGTCATCGCGCGAGCGCTGGGTGTCGACATCGACCTTGGGGAAGCCGGCAGGTGCCGGCGTGCCGCGCACGGACCCGGACGTGCTACCCTTGCGTGGTTCGTCGCTACCGATGCAGGAGATCTTGCGCTGCCCCTTTTCCGGCGGCAGGTTGGAGAACACGATGTTCCCGTCGGCGTCGACGTACTTGCACACCGAGCCTTGCGCCCACGCCGCGGGCGCGCAGAGGACCGCCGCGCACCATGCGAGCGTGCACACGCACCGTTTTCCGGCATCGAAGACATCGTGGACCATAGCGGCCGAGTGTAGAGCACGCGAGCAGGAAGCAAAAGGGGCAGGCACAAGGCCTGCCCCTGCACTTCCATCAACGCTTGCGCCGCGCGGGGCGCTGACATGAATCCGCGCTTACAGGCTGAAGTACATGTCGTACTCGACCGGATGGGTCGTCATCCGGAAACGGGTCACTTCCTCCATCTTGAGCGCGATGTAGGCATCGATCATGTCGTTGGTGAACACCCCCCCCCGCGTCAGGAACTCGCGATCCTTGTCGAGATAGTCGAGCGCCATGTCCAGCGACGAGCACACGGTCGGGATCTTGGCATCCTCTTCCGGCGGCAGGTCGTAGAGATTCTTGTCGGCCGGATCGCCGGGATGAATCTTGTTCTGGATGCCGTCGAGACCCGCCATCATCATGGCGGAGAACGCGAGATACGGATTGCAGGTGGGATCGGGGAAGCGCACTTCGATGCGGCGGCCCTTCGGGTTCGACACGTAAGGAATGCGGATGGAGGCGGAACGGTTGCGCGCCGAGTACGCCAACTTGACCGGCGCCTCGAAGCCCGGGACCAGACGCTTGTACGAGTTGGTGCCCGGATTGGTGATCGCGTTCAGCGCGCGGGCGTGCTTGATGATGCCGCCGATGTAATACAGCGCGAGTTCCGACAGGCCGGAGTAGCCGTCGCCGGCGAAGAGATTCTTGCCGCCCTTCCAGATCGACTGGTGCACGTGCATGCCCGAGCCGTTGTCGCCGACGATGGGCTTCGGCATGAACGTCGCGGTCTTGCCGTAGGCATGCGCGGTGTTGTGGATCACGTATTTCATCACCTGGCACCAGTCCGCGCGCTTGACCAGCGTCTCGAACTTCGTGCCGATCTCGCATTGACCCGCGTTGGCCACTTCGTGGTGATGCACTTCCACTACAACGCCCATCTGCTCCAGCGCGATGCACATCGCCGAGCGCAGGTCCTGCAGCTGGTCAACCGGCGGCACGGGGAAGTAGCCGCCCTTGACCGTGGGCCGGTGGCCCATGTTGCCGCCTTCGAACTTGTCCGCCGACGACCATGCGGCTTCCGACGAAAACACCTTGCAGTAGCTGCCCGACATGTCGATCGACCACTCGACCGCATCGAAAATGAAGAACTCGGGTTCCGGACCGAAGTAGGCAGTGTCTCCGATGCCCGATGACTTGAGGTAAGCCTCGGCGCGCTTCGCCAGCGAACGCGGGTCGCGCTCGTAGCCCTTGCCGTCCATCGGCTCGACGACGTCGCACGTGAGCAGCAGCGTGGTCTCGTCCATGAACGGATCGATGTTGGCGGTGGCTGGATCCGGCATCAGCAGCATGTCCGAGGCCTGGATGCCCTTCCAGCCGGCGATCGACGAACCGTCGAACGCATGGCCCGCCGTGAACTTGTCGGCGTCGAACATCTTGGTCGGGACGGAGACGTGCTGTTCCTTGCCCTTGGTGTCCGTGAAGCGAAGGTCGACGAACTTGACCTCCTTGTCCTTGATCATTTTCAGCACATCTGCCGGTGTTGCCATGAAGTCTCCTGATGACGCGTTTGTGAAGGACGTGTTGCGCCGCGCAATTCGAGCGGGATCAATTTAGCGAGAACCATGCCATGCACCCGGCGAGCGCAACTCGCGGTTTTCAGGGCGTTTCCTGACACGGGCTGCCCAAGCCACCCCTATTTTGCACCCTTTAGGGGCGCGCCGGGAGAACATAGTGCGACATTGGTGCGGCGGAACCGGTCAGGTGCGGTCAACCACGCCCGGCGGATTCGCGGGACGCGCAATTCACATTGCGGCGCAACGGATATCGCCTATGCTGCCCATCGTTGCGATCGACTGCCGTGGTTTTAGCCGCAGGGTCCAAACTTGCTCAAAGGTGCTCGCACCGTCTCGGTGCATCACCCGCATCCAGCGGTCATCAGGGGAAGAACAGGTACAGCCGGTAGCCCGCCTGAGTCGTGGCGCTGGCATCGATGAAGAGCTTGACCGGGACCTCGCTGTTGCCTGGAATGCCGGATGCGGTATTGGCGGTGCCGCCGACATAGTCGGCTGGCGCCAGCGCCCGCCGGACCACCGCCTGGTCCTGCGCGTCAGTCAGCGACAGCTCGAGATACGGAAAGCCTACGGCATACGACGCCCGGTTGCGGATCGTGGCCGTCAGGATCAGCAAACCCTTATGCGCCGGATCCGCCTGCAGGTCCGAGGCCTCGATCGACAGTGCCGACACGCTGCGCAACGGCTGGATCGTACAGCCGACCATGGCGCACCCGCGGACCAGCACCGGCTTCAATCCGGGGCTGTTGGCCGCCAGCGAATCGCGGAAGTGAAAGAGCGCCTGCGCGAAGAGTGCAATCACCAGCACCGGAATCCCGATGAAGCCGAGGATCGTCCACGCGCGGGACGGCGTTTTCTTCGTTTCCCACGCGAACCGGTTTTCGTAGTCGGCGGCTGTCGTGGTAGGCGGCACGGCCGGCGGTTCGTCGGGCGGCGGCGGATCGAGCGCGCGGGCACTGCGCAACGTGACCGTCGGCGGGCCGGACAAGAGTTCGTCGGGTTCCGGTTCGCCGTTGGCGGCAATGGCCGGCGCCAGCGAGATGAGGTGTTCGGGCCCGCTGAACACGGTGCGGCAATGGCCGCAGCGCACCTGGCCGTCGCGCAACGCCAGCTGCGCGTCGGTCACGCGAAAGACGGTCTTGCAGCCGGGACAGCGGGTGAACAGTTCTTCAGCCATCATTGTTTTCCGGAGGCAGCGCGAACGCCGCCGCTCAGGCGCGACGCGTCCCCGTCAGCAGTATCCATCCGTCGTCCTCGCGCCACGCGGCGAGTGTAAACCAGCGCGCATAGGCCGCGGTTACGGCCGCGGACTGGGCCGACAGGATGCCGGACAGCGCGATGCGGCCGCCTGCCCGCACGCGCGCCGACAATGCGGGTGCCAGCACGATCAGCGGATTAGCGAGGATATTGGCCACGACGATGTCGTCGGCGCGCATTGCCAGCGCATCGGGCGCGACGAAGTCGATGGCGACACCGTTGGCCAGCGCATTGGCGCGGCTTGCCGTCAGGGCCTGGGCATCGACATCGGTACCGGCCACCTTGCCCGCCCCCAATTTCGCGGCGGCGATCGCGAGGATCCCCGAGCCGCAACCGTAGTCGAGCACCGATTCGCCGCCCACGATCTGCGCCTTGAGCCATTCGAGGCACAGCCGTGTCGTCGGATGCGAACCCGTGCCGAACGCGAGGCCGGGATCGAGCCTCAGGTTGAGCGCATTCGGATCCGGCGCTTCCGACCAGGTGGGCACGATGTAGAAGCCGGGCGCGATGGCGATCGGGCCGAACTGCGCCTGCGTCGCCCGCACCCAATCCTGCTCCGGCACCGGCGATGTCTCGAAGGCGGGTTGCGGCCACGCCAGCGCCGCCGCCGCCGCCGCGATGACGGTCCCGGGATCGGTGTGGTGCGCGAGCAGCGCCGCCACGCGGGAGAGCGGCCACGCGATGGCCGCGGGCTCGCCCGGTTCGCCATACAGCGGGGATTCGGAATCAGTACCGGCGCCCGGGTCGGAAACGTCGACCGACAACGCACCGGCGTCGAGCAGTGCGTCGGACCACGCCTCAGCCGCGGCGGCCTCGGTGTCGAAGCGAAGCGCGATGTAGCTCACCGCATCCCGCGGCAGGTCAGTGGATGACCTTCATGCTGCGCACTCCGGCATTCGCGCTTGGGGCGGCCCGGCGCGCTCATAGCCTTTTGGCCATCCGCTCTTCGAGATAGTGGATGGAGGTGCCGCCGCGCAGGAACTTGTCGTCCAGCATCAGTTCCTGGTGCAGCGGAATGTTGGTCTTGATCCCCTCGACGACCATTTCGGACAGTGCGATGCGCATCCGCGCCAGCGCCTGGTCGCGCGTGTCGCCGTACGCGATCACCTTGCCGATCATCGAATCGTAATAGGGCGGCACGAAATAGTTGGTGTAAGCATGCGAATCCACCCGGATGCCCGGGCCGCCCGGCGGATGCCACGACGTGATGCGTCCCGGCGACGGGACGAAGGTGACCGGATCTTCCGCGTTGATCCGGCACTCGATCGCGTGCCCGCGCTTGACGATATCGCGCTGGCGGAACTGCAGCTTGCGCCCGGCCGCGACCAATATCTGCTGTTGCACGATGTCGATGCCGGTGATCATTTCCGTGACTGGATGCTCGACCTGCACGCGCGTGTTCATTTCGATGAAGAAGAACTGGTCGTCTTCATACAGGAACTCGAAGGTGCCGGCGCCGCGATAGCCGATGCGGCGGCACGCGTCGGCGCAACGCTCGCTGATGCGCGTCAGCGCACGCTGGTTGATGCCGGGGGCGGGCGCTTCCTCGATGATCTTCTGGTGCCGCCGCTGCATCGAGCAGTCGCGCTCGAAGAGATACACGGCATTCTTGAACTGGTCGGCCAGCACCTGGATCTCGATGTGGCGCGGGCTGGTCAGGAATTTTTCCATGTACAGCATCGGATTGCCGAAGGCCGACTGCGCTTCCGCACGTGTCAGCGTCACTGCAGGCAGAAGTGCCGCTTCCGTGTGCACCACGCGCATGCCGCGACCACCGCCACCGCCGGCTGCCTTGATGATCACCGGATAGCCGACGGCGCGCCCAATGCGCACGACTTCCTTCGGGTCCTCCGGCAGCGATCCTTCCGAACCCGGCACGCACGGCACGCCAGCCTTCAGCATGGCCGCCTTCGCGCTGACCTTGTCGCCCATCAGGCGAATGGTTTCGGGACGCGGGCCGATGAACACGAAGCCCGATTTCTCCACCTTGTCGGCGAAGTCGGCGTTTTCCGAGAGAAAGCCGTAGCCGGGATGGATCGCCTGCGCGTCGGTCACTTCCGCTGCGGCGATGATCGCGGGCACATGCAGGTAGCTTTGCGCCGACGGCGCTGGACCGATGCACACCGATTCGTCGGCCAGCCGCACGTACTTGGCGTCGCGGTCGGCTTCTGAATGCACGACCACGGTCTTGATGCCCATCTCGCGGCACGCGCGCTGGATGCGCAGCGCGATCTCGCCGCGATTGGCGATCAGGACCTTGTCGAAGGGTTTGTCGGTGCCCTTGGCGGCCGACGCTTTGGTGAGCGCCACGCGAGCCGGTCAGCCGATCACGAACAGCGGCTGGCCGAACTCGACCGGCTGGCCGTTCTCGCCCGGGATGGCCTTGATCACGCCGGCCTTGTCCGCCTCGATCTCGTTCATCAGTTTCATCGCCTCGATGATGCACAGCGTGGCGCCTTCGGTGACGGTATCGCCCACCTCGACGAAGGGCTTCGACCCCGGCGTGGCGGAGCGATAGAAGGTGCCGACCATCGGGGATTTGACCACGTGGCCTTCCGCGACCGGTGGCGGCGCCTCGACTGCCGGCGCGGCCGGCTGGCCCGGCGCGGCCGTGGCAACCAGTCCGGCCTGCGTCACGGTCGAGGTGGCGGGCGCGGCAACTGCGGGAAGCGCGCGGGTGATCCGGACGCGCTCTTCGCCTTCCTGGATTTCGAGCTCGGCAATGCCGGAGGTCTCGACCAGTTCGATCAGGGTCTTCAGTTTGCGCAGATCCATGGTACGTCAGCCCTCCAGCCGGGTGACGGCATAGGCCAGCGCGAACTCGTAGCCGCGCGGGCCCAAGCCGACGATCGTGCCGACGGCCTTGTCGGAAAAGTACGAGTGATGGCGAAATGCTTCCCGCGCATGCACGTTGGTCAGGTGGATCTCGATGAACGGGATATCAACGCCGGCCAGCGCATCGCGCAGCGCGACGCTGGTGTGGGTGAGCGCACCGGGGTTGATGATGATGAAGCGAACCCCCTCCGTGCGGGCCGCGTGCACGCGGTCGACCAGCGCGCCTTCGTGGTTGCTCTGGAAAGTGGCGACCGTGACGCCGGCCGCCTTGCCCTGCGCCACCAGCCGCGCGTTCACATCGGGCAGCGTGTCGTGGCCGTAGATCCCGGGTTCGCGGGTGCCCAAAAGGTTGAGATTCGGACCGTTCAAGACCAGCACAGTGTCGCCGCTGGACGACCTGACGGATTGCGTGGCCGCCGACTTGCGCGTGGCCGTCTTGCGTGGAGAAGTGGCCATGTCCCGCCGTCGCCTCATCTCAGTCAACAAACGAGGCCGGAGTTTGCCGGAGTTAGCCGACGTTTGTCCAGCATAACGTCACAATGCAGAAATTTTTATAACAACTGCTTGACAATGGACTCGAGTTTGTCGGGTTTCAGCAGGCCGAGCTGCGTGTGGACGATGGCCCCTTTGCGATCGACGATCACCGTGAATGGCAGCGCCATCAGTTTGTTACCGAGCGTCCTCGACAACTCCATGGCGCCGAAGCCACCCACCAGCGACGGATAGTTGACGCCGATTTCCTTCTCGAATTGCGCGACTTTATCGGCCTGATCGACGGCAATGCCGACAAATTGCAGACCTTGGCTACCGAACTGTGTCTGCGCCTTGATGAACTCCGGCATCTCCTCGCGGCAAGGCGCGCACCATGTGGCCCAGAAATTCACGACCAGCACCTTGCCCTTCCACTGGTCCATTCGCTGCTCCTTGCCGGCGGGATCGGGCAACGCCAGCCCCATCAATCCGATGGCAGCTTCAGACGCGGGGGACTCGGTGCGCTGTTCCTGCCCGAAGTACAGCCCAGCCCCCAGCGCGGCCAGCGCGGCACTGACGATCAAAACCCAACGTGCAGTATTACCCATGGACAAACCGCTTTAACGAGAGTGTGTACTTACACATGAATCAGGACTCGCCGATATGGCCGGCGGCGCGAAGACGGCGAATCCGCCGAACGTGGTCGGAAGCAGACCAGGCCGCACTAGTTGAACCAGCGCTTCTTGGGCGGATTGGCCTCCACCAGCGGACCGGGGCCTTTGCCCGCGGCCGGCATCACGATGGTGACCTTCTGCACGTTGGGCGGATAGCACACCCCTTGGTCGGCGCACCCTTGCGACTCGGCGGCCACCACCACCGATTGGCCCGGACCGGTGCCCGCCATGGCCAGCTTGACCACGACGCCCTCGCGGAACGTCTCGACCTTGCCGAAGAACTGGTCCTCCTTCATTTTGCCGGCCGGCAACTGCGGCGCGGTCAGCGCGGCGGCGTCCGGCGCCACGGCGAAGCGCATCTTGTCGCGATAGAGGTAGTACCCGTCGGCCACCGCGAAGCGAGCTTCGATCGTCCGCTCGTCGAGCGCCCGCGCCGAGAACCGGAAGGCTTCCTCCGGCGGCAGCAGCTTGGGGTCAGCCGCCGCGGCACCGAGCGGCACGGCCAGCAACAGAGCGACCAGCAGCTGTTGGCACGCGCGCGACACCGACGCGCGCGGCGAGGCGCGACCCGTTTCGATTTGGCGATGCCAGTGATACATTGTGCTCATCATGCGCTTCCTGATCCTTCTCATGTTACTGGGTTTGCCGGTGGCGGACCTCTACATCACTTCCCGCGTGGCCCGCTGGACCGGCGTGCCGCTATGGATCTTGTTGACGGGCTCGTTCCTGGCCGGACTGCTGCTGCTGCGCAACGAGCGCAATGCGTTTCGCGTGCGGACCGTCGCCGCGCTGCATGGCGAGCAATCGGTGTTGCGCGGGCTCCTCGACAGCGGGCGCAAGGTGCTGGCCGCGTTCCTGCTGATCGTGCCGGGCATCGTCACCGATGTGGTCGCCCTGATGCTGCTGGCCTTACCGCTCAACGTCGGTCGCGGCCTGGGGCCCCAACCCGTCACGGCCGGTCGCCGCGGCGGCTACGAAGCGCTGGACGGCGATTACCGGCGCATCGAGTAGAGACAGCGCGGCATGCCGCGCAGTTCAGCGCATCCGATCAGCGATCGTTTGCTGCGCACTGGCGGCATGCCGGTACGCCCAGATCATCATCACCAGTCCCGCGCCGAACATGGGCAGCGACAGCCACTGGCCCATCGTGTAGCCACCGGCCAGCAGACCCAGAAAATTGTCCGGTTCACGTGCGAATTCCGCCGTGAAGCGAAACGCGCCGTACCCCATCAGGAACAGCCCCGAGACTGCGCCACGCGGCCGCGTCCGGCTGCCATACCACCACAGCACAACGAACAACGCGACCCCCTCCAGCGCGAACTGATAGAGCTGCGACGGATGGCGCGGCAACGCGTCCACCTGCGGGAACACCATCGCCCACGGCCCGCTCGTGACGCGACCGACCAGCTCGCCATTGATGAAGTTACCGAGGCGCCCGGCGGCCAGCCCCAGCGGCACCAGCGGCGCCACGAAATCGGTGACATCGAGCCAGCGCTTGTCCCGCTGGCGCGCGAAGAGCCATAGCGCCACCAGGACTCCCAGCAGTCCGCCGTGGAAACTCATGCCGCCTGACCAGACCTGCAGAATCTCGAGTGGATGCGCGAGGTAGTAGGCAGGCTTGTAGAACAGCACGTAACCAAGGCGCCCGCCCAGGATGACCCCGAAGACGCCATAGAAAAGCATGTCGTCCACGTCGCGCGGGTGCCAGCCCGTCAGCAGGTTGCGCCGCGCGCGGACCTTGCCCAGGATCAGGAACAGCGCGAAAGCGGCGACATACATGAGGCCGTACCAGCGCACGGCCAGCGGGCCCACCTGAAAGGCAATCGGGTCGAACTGGGGATGGACGAACATGGGAGGGGGCGCCGGGGGAACAGGGAACGCCAGGAGGGCGTGCGCGCGTGCGCTAGAATCCTCATCAATTATACAAACCGTGCGTCCGTGCGGTTCAAAACGAGGAAACCCCATGCCGTCCAACCGCCGTTCGCGGCTCATCACCCATGGCATTGCCCGCTCCCCCAACCGCGCGATGCTGCGCGCCGTCGGCTTCGGCGACGGCGACTTCGAGAAGCCCATCGTAGGCGTGGCCAACGGCCACAGCACGATGAACCCGTGCAATGCCGGCATCCAGCCGCTGGTCGATCGCGCGATGGACGGCCTGCGCGCCGCGGGTGCCATGCCGCAGGTGTTCGGCGTGCCCACCGTGACCGACGGCATCGGCATGGGCACGGAAGGCATGAAATATTCGCTGGTGTCGCGCGAAGTGATCGCCGACGCGATCGAGACCTCCGTCAACGGCCAGTGCATGGACGGCGTGCTGGTCGTTGGCGGCTGCGACAAGAACATGCCCGCGGGCATGATGGCGATGGCGCGGATGAACGTGCCCGGGATCTACGTGTACGCAGGCACCATCAAGCCCGGCAAGTGGAAGGGCGAGACGCTGACCATCGTGTCGCCGTTCGAGGCCGTCGGCAAGTTCGCGCAAGGCAAGATGTCGCAGGAAGACTATGACGGCATCGAGAAGAACGCGTGCCCGTCGGTGGGCGCGTGCGGTGGCATGTACACCGCGAACACGATGTCGTCGTCGTTTGAGGCGTTGGGCATGAGCCTGCTGGGCTCGTCGCAGATGGCCTCGCCCGATGCCGAGAAGGCGGACTCCGCCGAACAATCGGCGGCGGTACTCGTCGAGGCAATCAACAAGGATCTGAAGCCTCGGGACATCATCACCCGCAAGTCGATCGAGAATGCGATTGCACTGGTGATGGCCACCGGAGGTTCCACCAATGCGGTGCTGCACTATCTCGCGATCGCGTCGGCGGCCGAAGTGCCATGGACCATCGACGACTTCGAGCTCGTCCGGCAGAAGGTGCCGGTGCTGTGCGACCTGAAGCCGTCCGGCCGTTTCGTCGCCGTGGATTTCCACCAGGCCGGTGGCGTGCCACAGGTGCTGAAGATCCTGCTCGAAGCAGGCCTGCTGCATGGCGACTGCGTCACGATCACCGGGCGCACGATGGCGGAGGAACTGGCCCACGTGCCCGCCACGCCGCGCGCCGACCAGGAAGTGATCCGCGGAATCGACAACCCGATGTATGCGCACGGCCACCTTGCCATCCTGCGCGGCAATCTATCGCCTGAAGGCTGCGTGGCCAAGATCACCGGTCTCAAGAATCCTTCCATCACCGGCCCGGCGCGCGTGTTCAACTCCGAACCGGAAGTGATGAACGCGATCATGGCCAACCAGATCAAGGCCGGCGACGTCGTCGTGATCCGCTACGAAGGGCCGAAGGGCGGCCCCGGCATGCAGGAAATGCTCGCCCCCACTGCCGCGTTGGTCGGGCAGGGCCTCGGCGAATCGGTGGGGCTCATCACCGATGGCCGCTTCTCCGGCGGTACCTGGGGCATGGTGGTCGGCCACGTCGCGCCCGAAGCCTTCGAAGGCGGCACCATCGCGCTGGTGCAGGAAGGCGATTCGATCACCATCGATGCGCACCAGCTCCTGGTCCAGCTCAACGTACCGGACGACGAGCTCGCGCGCCGTCGCGCGGCGTGGCGTCAACCCGCGCCGCGCTACACCCGTGGCCTGCTAGCCAAGTATGTGCGCCTCGTCTCCACCGCCAGCAAAGGCGCGATCACCGATGGCTGACAATCTTCGATTCCGCATGGGCGCCGCGATCGGGCTGGTGGCGTTCGTCACCGGATGCGTGACGCCGTCAACGACCCCGACGTCTGCCGCGCCTGAACCCGTGATGCCCCCGGCCGTTGGCACGCGCGTCGCGCTCCTCAACGCCGGGTTCGAGTCGACCGTGCCCGGCGTACGCGGCGATCCGGAAGGCTGGTTCTCATTCCAGCACGCGGGCCCGCTGTCTTACAAATATACGGCGGACACCTCGCAGAAGAAGAGCGGCGAGCGCAGCCTGCGCATCGACAATATCGGCCCGGAAATCTATGGCGCCGTGGCGCAGGGTATCGACGCGCGCCCGCACAAGGGCAAGGTGGCGAAGTTGTCGGGCTGGGTGAAGACGATCGACGCCAACGACAACGGTGCCGTGCTCACGCTGCTGGCCACTCAGAGCGGCTCGACGATGGCGCAGAACTTCATGCTCGACGCGCCGATCAAGGGCACCACCGACTGGCAGCGCTACACGATCACGCTGCCGGTCCCACCAGCCGCCGATCGCGTCGAGGTGGGCATGATGCTGCGCGGCAAGGGCACGGTGTGGCTCGATGACGTCGAGCTCGAGATCGTCTTGCCCTGAATGCCGGAGGCGGCGTGCCGAAGGAAGCCCTGACGCTGTATTGGGTCTGCCTGGCGGGCGCGATCACGCTGGAGATTGCCGGCACGATTTCGATGAAACTGTCGCAGGGGTTCACGCGCACGACGCCGTCGATCCTGCTGTTCGTGTTCTACATCGCGTCCTTCGCGTTGATGACGGTGGCGGTCAAGCGCATCGATGTGAGCGTGTCCTACGCGATCTGGTCCGGCGTGGGAACTACGGCGATCGCCTTGATCGGCGTATTCTGGTTTCGCGAGACGCTGACCACCATGCAGGTCGCAAGCATCGTCCTGATCGTGGTCGGGGTGATCGGGTTGCGCGTGGGCGCGTGAATGTGGATGTTCGACGAAGGATTCATCATGGATCGACGCATCTTCCTGGCCGCCTCCTCGGCGGCGGCATTGTCGGCATGCGTGAGCGTGGGCGGTACCGCGGGATCGCCGGTGCCCGCGCCGGTCTTCCGCGTGGGCGACCGCTGGGTGTACAACGCTCGCGACGGGTTCCGCGTCCCGGTCACGTGGGTCGAGACGCACGAGGTGATGGCGGTCGCGCCCGGCGGGATTGAAATTCGCGTCACGTTGCTGGGCGAGACGGTCAACACCGTGCGTACCGAGCGTCTGCTGTCGCCGGGCGTGGTCGCGGCCGGCGCAGTGTTCAACAACGACGAGACGCGCGAGTTCACGCCGCCGCTCGAGCGCTACCGCTTTCCGCTCACCTTCGGCGAGACGTGGACGCAAAATATGAGTAACGCCGTCAGTCCGCGCAACGGCCAGCGGCCGACGATCACCCGCTTCGTCCGCATGGGCGGCTTCGAGAAGGTCACCACGTCCGCCGGCACCTTCGACGCCGTGCTGATGCGCACGATCATGAGCGTGGATGACAACAACCCGTTCCGCTGGCCCTTCCAGTGCAACTACGAGACGTGGTTTGCGCCCAGCGTGGGGGCCATGGTGCGCGAGTTCAAGATGGCCACCTATCGTGAGCGTGGCGACGGTCGCGATGCCATCGACATCCGCGCGCAGAACACGACGGTTGAGTTGGCGTCCTACCGGCGCGGCGCGTAGCGCCCGTCAGAGGCCCAGGCGCTGCCAGATCGTCGTGGTGAGCGACGCCGTGTTCAGCGTATAGAAGTGCAGGCCGGGCGCGCCACTCTCGACCAGGTCCGCGCAGAGATCGGTGACGACATCGAGGCCGAAGGCGCGGACCGACGCGGGATCTCCGCGCCACACGCGTCAGAGAAGCGCGCCAGGCGGTTGGAGCTGGCGATGGGCATGATGCCCGGCACGATCGGCAGGTCGAGCCCGCGCGCCTGGCAGGTGTCGATGAAATTCCAGTACGCATCGGCGTTGTAGAAATACTGCGTGATCGCGGAGTTGGCACCGGCCGCCACCTTGCGTTCGAAATTTGCGAGGTCGTCCTGCGGGCTGCGCGCCTGCGGGTGGTACTCCGGGTACGCCGCCACGTCGATGTGGAACCAGTCGCCCGTCTCCTCGCGGATGAATGCAACGAGATCGCTGGCATAGCGGAACTCGCCCGCTTCCGCCATGCCCGAGGGCAGGTCGCCGCGCAGCGCCACGACATGCCGGATGCCATGGCTCCGATACTCGGCCAGCACCTCGCGCAACGACTCGCGCGTGCCGCCGATGCAGGACAGGTGCGGCGCGGCCGCCAGCCCGTCGCCACGGATCTCGAGTACCGTCGACAGCGTGCCTTCGCGCGTGGAACCGCCCGCGCCGAAGGTGACGGAGCAGAAGGCGGGACGCAACTGCGCCAGTTGCGCGCGCGCTGCCCGCAACTTCGCCACGCCCTCCGGCGTCTTCGGCGGAAAGAACTCGAGGCTGTACGCGTGTTCCATGGCGGCCATGTGGCAGGCGTCAGTCCTTCTTCGGCATCAGCAGCGATGCCAGCGCCCACGAGATGATGCTGTAGACGATGGCGCCGAACACGCCCGACCAGAACCCGTCGACGTGGAACCCCGGCAGAAACGAGCCGACGGCCCAGAACAGGAGACCGTTGATCACGAAGATGAAGAGGCCGAGTGTCAGCAGCGTGACTGGCAGTGTCAGGATGACCAGGATCGGCCGGATCAGCGTGTTGATGAGGCCCAGCACCACCGCGACGATCAGTGCCGTCATGAAGGAATCCACCGAGATGGAACGGAAGATGTAAGGCAGCGCGATCAGTGCGATGGCGTTGATGAGCCAGGTGATGACGAGACGCATGGGTGGGTCCTAGGTTGCAACCTCCCTGTAGGCGAGGCTTTCAGCCTCGCTGGCAGGGCGTGCGTGAGGGTAGCGCCCTGTAGGCGAGGCTTTTAGCCTCGCTGGCTGGGCGTGCGTGAGGGTAGCGCGAGGCTGAAGCCTCGCCTGGGGGATCATCCGCCATATCAATACCGGTACGAATCCGGCTTGAACGGACCGTCCTTGCGCACGCCGATGTACGTGGCCTGCTTGTCGGACAGCGGCGTCAGCATCGCGCCCAGCTTCGACAGCTGCAGCCGCGCCACCTTCTCGTCGAGATGCTTCGGCAGCACGTACACGCCCACCGGGTATTGCTTGCCGCCGGTGCGCGCATCGGCCCAGAGCTCGATTTGCGCCATCACCTGGTTGGCGAACGACGAGCTCATCACGTACGACGGGTGGCCCGTGCCGCAGCCGAGGTTCACGAGACGCCCTTCGGCCAGCAGGATGATCCGCTTGCCGTCGGGGAAGATGATGTGGTCCACCTGCGGCTTGATGTTCTCCCAGGTGCACGCCTCGAGCGCCACCACCTCGATCTCGTTGTCGAAGTGGCCGATGTTGCAGACGATGGCCTGGTTCTTCATCTTCTTCATGTGCTCGAAGGTGATGATGTCGATATTGCCCGTGGCGGTGACGAAGATGTCGGCCTTGTCCGCGGCGTAGTCCATCGTGACGACGCGGTAGCCTTCCATCGCGGCCTGCAGCGCGCAGATGGGATCGATCTCGGTGACCCACACCTGGGCGGACAGTGCGCGCAGCGCCTGCGCCGAGCCCTTGCCCACGTCGCCATATCCGGCCACCACCGCCACCTTGCCGGCGATCATCACATCGGTTGCGCGCTTGATGCCGTCCACCAGCGACTCGCGGCAACCGTAAAGGTTGTCGAACTTGCTCTTGGTGACCGAATCGTTGACGTTGATGGCGGGGAAGCCGAGCTTCCCTTCCTTGTGCATCGTGTAGAGGCGCTTCACGCCCGTCGTGGTCTCCTCGGTCACGCCCTTGATGCCCGCCTTGAGGCGCGAGTAGAACGTCGGGTCCTGCGCCAGCTTCTTCTTGATCGATGCGAAGAGGGCGACCTCCTCCTCGTTGGTGCCGTGCGCGATGAGCGACGGATCCGACTGCGCCTCGGTGCCAAGGTGAACCAGCAGCGTGGCATCGCCGCCGTCGTCCAGGATCATGTTAGGACCATCGTTGCCCGCCCACTCGAAGATCTTGTGCGTGTAGTCCCAATATTCGTCGAGTGATTCGCCCTTGAACGCGAACACCGGCGTGCCGCTGGCCGCGATGGCAGCAGCGGCGTGATCCTGCGTCGAGTAGATGTTGCACGAGGCCCAGCGCACCTCGGCACCCAGCGCCTGCAGCGTCTCGATCAGCACGGCGGTCTGGATCGTCATGTGCAGCGAGCCCGCGACGCGCGCGCCGCGCAGCGGCTGCATCGGCGCGAATTCCTCGCGGATGGCCATCAGGCCGGGCATTTCCGTTTCCGCAATCGCAATTTCCTTGCGGCCCCAGGCGGCGAGGCCCAAGTCGGCGACGTGGAAGTCGTTGAAGTTCTTGGTGTCGTTGGCAGCGTTCATCGGTCACTCCTTGGCGGGCGACTCCGATGCGGGGACCTTGGACGGTAGGAAAGCGTCTCGTCAGCCCGCGCGGGGTCGCGGTTCAACGAGCGCAGTTGCGGATGGTGATTCCCCGAGCCTGGCAGGTGCCGCGTGACGCGACCGACTGTTGCAACGCTCCTCGGGAACGCGGATTTTACCCCATTTCCAGGCGGCCGCAGTTCGTCAAAACCCAGGGCCGGAATCCCGGGGGCGCGGGTCACTTGCCCGCAGGCGTGGAAGCGAAGAGCGCGTTGGTCAGGCTTGACTCGCGCTTGTAGAAGCCTTCCGTGTGGAAGGTCTCGGGCAGCTTGAAGTGCTCGTAGTCGAGGTGGTGCAGGAATTCGTGCACCAGCGTGCGCAGGAACGACTTGAACGCAACCACCTGCTTCTTCTGCGCGGTGCGCATCCATACCGAGATGCGCGCGACAGGAATTTCCTCGTCGGGCTCATAGAGTCCGTGCAGCTCGCCTTCGACGTCGCAGGGCCGCACTGCCAGCACCTTCACATCCACCGGCGGCACGATGAACCCCGCGACCAGCGCATCGATCAGCGCCTGTGCGTCTTTCTGGATCGTGGGCCGATGACCCCTCAACAGTCCGCCGCGAATACCGATCACGCAGGCGCCGACGTCGAGTCCCAGGGGCAACTCCAGCGTGGCGATCGCGTCGCTCTGCCGGTAGATCTCCTTGCGCGCCGGCGACAGCATCTCGTAATAGGCAAAGACCATGACGGGATTATGGCACCCGCGACCCCACAAATAACAAGGCCGCCCCAAGGCGGCCTCGCACAACACTGACGGAAGCGAAATTACATCTTCTTGATTTTTTCCAGCATCTTGAAGATGCCCTTCGGCGCGCCGACGAACATGCGCTTGAAGGTCTTGGGCAGGCAACGACGCTCGAGCGTGTTGCGGCGGGTGCGGGAACGTTCGGCCATGGTCGATCCTTGTCTGGTAGGTCGCGCGGAACGGGCGCCAGTGCGCTGTCTACCCGCTAAAACCAACGATTTTACATGAACTTGGCGCAGGCCGCCACTACTCTACCGGCCACTACTCTACCGGCCAAGCCGGAGGATCAGAGGATCCCGAAGTAGGCTTCCGGGGTCACGGTGACGTCATAGCGCACCGTGCGCTCGGTGCCGACCGATTGTCCCGGCGGGGCCACATAGGCGAACTCGACCACCGTCGTGCCGGGCGCCTTGGCGCGGAACCGGAAGGTGGTGGTTTCCGCCACGCCCATGATCGACGGGGGCTTCGGGTTGACGGTGACGTCCGGGCCGCCGATGAAAGCCAGTCCGGGACCCATGGTCTTCAGGATCCAGCCGAACCCGGCGCCCGGTTCGGGCGGCAGGCTGACGACCATCGGCGCGCCGTTGCGAACGACCACCGCGCCGCCTTCCGCAGATGCCAGCACGCCTTCGCGCTCGAGCGTGGCGCAACCCGCCAGCAGTGCCAGTGCGGCAGCGGCGGCAAGCGCGTGCCGGATCGTGCTGTCGATGCGGAGGCTCATGTCGTTCACTCCTTCACTGGCGTTGCTGCTGCATGGTGGATCGCACTGCGACTCCTACAGGCCCGCCGCCGCGCGCAGGGCCGCGGCGCGATCGGTGTTTTCCCACGTGAACTCGGGTTCGTCGCGGCCGAAGTGGCCGTAGGCGGCCGTCTTGAGATAAATCGGGCGCAACAGGTCGAGCATGCGGATGATGCCTTTCGGTCGCAGGTCGAAGTTGGCGATGACGAGTTCGGCAATCTTCTCGTCGGGGATCACGCCGGTGCCCTCGGTGTAGACGGTGACGTTCATCGGCTGCGCTACGCCGATCGCGTAGGCCACCTGCACCTGGCATTGCCGCGCCAGGCCGGCAGCGACCACATTCTTCGCGACATAGCGCGCGGCGTACGCGGCGGAGCGGTCGACCTTTGACGGATCCTTGCCCGAGAACGCGCCGCCGCCGTGCGGTGCGGCCCCGCCGTACGTGTCGACGATGATCTTGCGGCCGGTGACGCCGGCGTCGCCGTGCGGACCGCCGATTTCGAAGCGGCCGGTGGGGTTCACCAGGAAGCGCGCGTTGGCGATCATCGCGGCAGGAAACACCGGCTTGATGATTTCCTCGATCACGGCCTCGGCCAGCTTGTCCTGGGCGTCGTTCATCGACGGATCGTGCTGGGTCGACAGCACCACGGTTTCCACCGCAACCGGCTTGCCGCCTTCGTAGCGCACGGTAACCTGCGACTTCGCGTCGGGACGCAGGAACGGCAGGCGGCCGTCGCGGCGCACTTCGCTTTGCCGCTGCACCAGCCTATGCGCGTAGTAAATGGGAAACGGCATCAGCGACGGCGTCTCGTCGCACGCATAGCCGAACATCAGGCCTTGGTCGCCGGCACCCTGGTTGAGATAATCGTCGGACGCGCGATCAACACCTTGCGCGATGTCGGGCGATTGCCGGCCGTAGCAGACCATCACCGCACAACCGTCGGCATCGAAGCGCAGCTGCGGGTCGTTGTAGCCGATCGCGCGAATCGTGTCGCGCGCCACGCGGGCGTAGTCGACGTTGGCCGTGGTGGTGATCTCGCCGGCCATCACGACGAGGCCGGTGGAGACGAGCGTTTCCGCCGCAACCCGGCCCGTGGGGTCTTGCTCTAGAATCGCGTCGAGTACCGCATCGGAAATCTGGTCCGCGACTTTGTCCGGATGACCTTCCGACACCGATTCCGACGTGAACAGGAAATTGCTCATTACCACTCCTTGCCGCAACGTTATTCGCAAAGTCCCGAATTCTAGCAGTTTGGCCGGGTCGGCCCCGTGGGCTGCGCACCTATGGAGTTGCAGAACCGGAAGGGCCCCATGAGTAGCCGGATTGTTGCCGCGTCGCCCGCGGCAATCCACGATGCGGCCGCACGGCTGCGCGCGGGCGAGCTTGTCGCGTTCCCCACGGAAACGGTCTACGGGCTGGGCGCTGATGCCGACAATGCTGACGCCGTCCGCGCCATCTTCACAGCCAAGGGCCGGCCGGCCGATCATCCGGTCATCGTGCACGTGGCGAACGTTGCCGACATCGATGCGTGGGCGCGCGAGGTTCCGGCCGTCGCACGCCGGCTTGCGGCCGCATTCTGGCCCGGGCCGCTGACGCTGATCCTGCCGCGCGCGCCCGGCGTGCTCGATGTCGTCACCGGCGGCCAGGACAGCGTGGGCCTGCGCGTGCCATCGCATCCCGTTGCGCGCGCGTTGCTGCAGGATTTTGCGCGGCAGGGCGGACGCGGTATCGCCGCACCGTCCGCCAATCGCTTCGGTCGGATCTCGCCCACCACTGCGGCGCATGTGGCCGACGATCTCGGCGACCGCGTCGCGCTGATCGTCGATGGCGGACCGTGCGACGTGGGGATCGAAAGCACGATCGTCGCCTGTCTCGATGCGGAGATGGTGCTGCTGCGGCCTGGCGGCATTGCGCTCGACGCCATCACCCGCGAGCTGGGACATGCGCCAGGTGCGCCGGACGCCGCCGCGCCACGCGCGTCCGGCACGCTGGCGGCGCACTACGCGCCGCGCACGCCCGCACGAACCGTGGCGGCTGCCGTGTTGTTGCACGAAATTGCGCAAGCGCGAGGTCCCGTGGCCGTGCTGGCGCATACGGCAGACGCCCCCGCCGGATTCGCCGGGCGATGGCTCCGCGCGTCGCGCGATCCGGTTGCCTACGCGCACGATCTCTACGCCAACCTGCGCACGCTGGATGGTGCCATTGCCCGCGAGATCCTGATCGAGGCCGTGCCCACGGCGGACGCATGGCTCGCGATCGCCGACCGCGTCACCCGCGCGGTGCACGCGGAAGACGACGACCGCGACTGATCGCGTCAGCCGCGGCGCCGCGCTAGGCTACTTGCGCATCTTGGTGCACGGATGGCGTTGAACCCCGCTTAACGGCTCGTGCGCTGGCGGCTTGCCGCTGCGCTACTATCGCGGCGAGCCGGTCGACTCCTTTCGCTGGCAGTCCCCTTCACGCCCCCATGCTGCACGTCGTCATCGCCCCGGATTCGTTCAAGGGTTCGCTTGCCGCCCATGAGGTTGCAGCGGCGATCGCGCGCGGTGTCACGCGCGCGATCCCCGATGCCGCCATTCGCCTGTGTCCGATGGCCGACGGCGGCGAAGGCACGCTCGACGCCGTGCTCGCGGCGGTGGGCGCGCGCGGCGTGCGGCGATCCCTGCAGGTACGCGGCGCGGCGGGCGATATGGTCGAGGCCGACTACGGCCTGCTCGACTCCACCGGTGACGCCACGGCAGTGGTCGAGGCGGCCCAGGTCGTCAGCATCACCGATCCGCACGGGATGGCGGTGCGGATCGAGCATCGCTCGACCGAAGGCATCGGCGTGCTGATCGCGGCGCTGCTCGACCAGGGCATCCGCCGCTTCATGATCGGCCTTGGTGGCAGCAGCACCAACGATGGCGGGTGCGGGTTGCTGGCCGCGCTGGGGCTGCGGATGGAGGATGCGGACGGCAACGCGATCGCGCCCACGCCGGCGGGGCTGGCCGCATTGTCGCGCGTGGATGCCGCGGCACTCGATGCGCGGCTTGCACAATGCGAACTGCGCATCATGTCCGATGTCAACAATCCACTGTGCGGCGACGGTGGCGCCACGGCGCTCTTCGGCCCGCAGAAAGGCGTGGCCGCGGATGCGGTCGCCACGCTGGATGCCCGGCTTGCCCGCTTCGGCGAACTGGCCGAGATCGCGGTGGGCCGGCGCGCGGCCGGGTTGCCCGGCGCAGGCGCGGCCGGGGGACTTGGATTTGCGCTGCGACTCGTCGGCGGCCGCTTTTCGTCCGGTGCGGATGTAGTCGCGGCGTTGGTCGGGTTGCCGGAAGCGATGGTGAAGGCTGATTGGGCCATCACCGGTGAAGGCCGCAGCGATGCGCAGACGCTGCTGGCGAAGGCCCCGTTCATCGTCGCCCGGCTGGCGGCGGTGGAATCCGTGCCGGTCACGCTGATCTCGGGTGCCGTCGATGCGCGCGCGCTGCCCGCGTTGCGCGAACACTTCACGGGCTGCTTCGGGTTGCCGCATGGGCCCGCGACGCTCGATGCCTGCATCGCCGGTGCCGTATCCCTACTGGAGGCGCGTGCCGAGGAAGTCGCGCGCGTATTCGCTGCAGGAATGAAATCGACCCGATGAACGCCAACCTCTACGCCCTTTTCG
>Ga0163153_10001204_pt1 | contig 41334 bp, 31 predicted proteins | sample OliLakLV19MP6IB1_FD_148629 | JGI IMG/M metagenome (GOLD analysis project Ga0163153, IMG submission 148629) | Freshwater microbial mat bacterial communities from Lake Vanda, McMurdo Dry Valleys, Antarctica - Oligotrophic Lake LV.19.MP6.IB-1 | ecosystem: Environmental > Aquatic > Freshwater >... | reverse complement strand
TTAGTAATTAGTAATTAGTAATTAGTAATTAGTAATTAGTAATTAGTAATTAGTAATTAGTAATTAGTAATTAGTAATTAGTAATTAGTAATTAGTAATCAGTAATTAGTAATTAGTAATTAGTAATCAGTAATTAGTAATTACTCTTCAAGACAATTTAACCTTCGGATCAAGTACTGCATAAATTATATCCACAAAAAAATTGATTACAACAAAGACGATCGCACTGAAAAGGACCGTTCCCTGTATCATCGGGAAATCAAGTTTGAAAATTGCGTCAATGGCAAGCAATCCTATTCCCGGCCAGTTAAAAATGTATTCAATAAAGAAAACCCCGCCTAGTGTTGCAGCAAGGGAAGCGCTGATCGTAGTAACCACCGGGTTTAATGCGTTCCTTAATGTATGCTTGAATATAACCTGATATGAACTGAGACCTTTGGACTTTGCAGTTCTTACATAATCCTGATTCATTACATCAAGCATAGATGAGCGTGTGATCCTCGCTGTTATTGCCAACGGGCGAAGCGCAAGAGTAAGCATCGGAAGCACAAGGTAAATCGCTCCTTCATTGATATAGCCGGATATCGGAAACCATTTCAGTAAATGCCCGAAGACCAATGCCATTATTAAACCGAATGCAAAGGAGGGGAAAGATATTCCGAACAGTGCGAATATCATTGCCGCATTATCAGTAAAGGTATATTTTTTTACGGAGGAAATTATTCCTATCAGCACGCCAAGTATAGATGAAATCAATAAAGCGCTGAAAGCCAGTAAAGATGTTGCGGGTAATTTTTCTAAAATTGTTTTTACAACATCGCGGTTTGTTGCATACGATCTTCCCAAATCTCCCTGAAATGCATTGGTCATAAATTTGACATATTGGATATAGATAGGCTTGTTAAGTCCGAGTTCATCCCTTACAGCTTCAACTGATGCAACATCAGCTCTTTGACCAAGCATCATTCTGGCAGGATCGCCCGGTATAATATAGAGTAAACAGAATGTCACTGTCAAAACACCTATTATTATAACGATCGAATATAATAGTTGTCTGACTATGAATGTCCACATATCTTTAGCTGAAAGTTAAAGTTCAAAGTAAAATTAAGGTTCAAAATTTTCATTATGACTCTGAAATGCTAATAAAAAATCCCGATACCCGTTGTACGGATATCGGGATGTGTAATTTCCTGATGCATTAAAAATTTATTTTTCAGTAACTCTTCTTGCCTTAAGATAGGTCCTCGTATAAAAATCATCATCGAGGTTCGCTACTGCTACTCCTGTTTTTGAACCTGAATGAGCGAACAAGCCATTCCCTAAATACATACCTACGTGTGATACTCTTCCTTTTTTCATTGTATCAAAGAAAATTAAATCGCCGAATTTAAGCTCGGATTTATCAATTTCTTCTCCTACACCTGATTGCTCAAGTGATGTTCTCGGAAGTGTTACGCCAAGTGCCTGATAGAACATAGTCTGAATAAATGCTGAACAATCTATACCTCTCTTTGAAGTACCGCCCCATAGATATGGAGTGTTCATATATTCGATGAACTTAAACATAACTTCATCTTTATCTGCTGTCTTAGCAAATTCGGAACTTGTAATAAATCCTTCCAGACTGCTTGAGATAGCTTCCAGATTTTCCTTGTTGATTGAGGTCTTGTTTTCTAAGGTGTTGGTGGATACCACTTCTACTGAGTTTTTGTATCCAGTAACATCTTTGTCTCCGTCTTCATTTTGGGAAATATCTCTGGTGCTTGAACATCCAACCATTACCATTACTGCAAACATCAAAATTGCAATTGGAAAAAAATTGGAAAGTTTTAGTTTTACCATTAACTAATCCTCCTTTTTGATTAAAAAAATACTTCGTTGTTAAAGAACAATAAAGCCATAGTTAAAAAATTAGCCTTAAACTATAAAGTTTCATGCTATTTATCAAGCCACAAATGCCTGAAATTGACCCGATGCATCGCATCAAGCGAATATCCCTTTACATATTGCTGAACAAGTCTGTAATCTTCATCATAATAGATCAGCATCATTGGCGCCTGAGATACTGCTATCTGCTCCGCCTGAAGATAAAGCTTATACCTTTCTGCCTGGTCGGTTGTAGCTATTGCTTGCTCAAATATCTTATCATATTCCGGATTCTGATACCTTGTACTGTTGATCGGACTTATCTGCGTAGGGTCTTTCGGAACATTTGCTCCGTAATACAGATTTAAAAAGCTCTCGGGTTCAGGATAATCGGCTACCCAGCCAAGCCTGAAAAAATCGGCTCTGCCGGCGTCAATATTATCGAGATGCTGTGCAAACTGTATAATATTAAGCTTCATGTTAACACCAATTTCCTTCATCATATTCTGGATCGACTCCGCAATCTGAATGTTTCTGTCCCCACCAGAATTGATTTGTAGTACCGCTTCCGGAAAACCTTTTCCATCCTTGTAGCCGGCTTCTTCCATAAGTTGTCTGGCTTTTGTAAGATCAAATGTATAACCCTTGATCTTCTCTACCTCATAATTCGGCATTGAAGGAGGAACGATACCATATACCGCGCCCATAAAACCCTGCCCGTTTAAAACAAACTTTAATATCTTTTCCCTGTCAATTGCATAATTAAATGCCTGCCTGACTTTTTCATTATTGAAAATTTTGCCTGTAGTTAAAAATCCATAGAACTGAATCGCAAGTGATGGTACTTTTTGAAGTCTGAACTGCGAGTATGAAGGTGTCAGCGTTTTCTGAGGAGTAACAATTTCTCTAAAGGATTCATTTGGAATTCTGTAACACTCATCAAGATTTCCGTTTCGGAATTCCAGTAATTGCTGAGACACTTCTTTTAAAAATTTAAACTTGATATCTTCAACATAAGGAAGCTGGTTTCCGAATTGATCTTTCTCCCAGTAATTAGGATTGCGCTTCATGTTAAGCTCGAGATCAGGTTTCCAGTCACGGAATATATAAGGTCCTGTACCTACCGGGTTTTGGAAGAAGTCCTTTCCATACTTATCAACAGCTTCTTTTGGTACAATGTAAGCGAAACCAAGCGTGAGGTAATAAATAAAAGGTCCGAAAGGTTTTTTCAGCATGATCTGAAATGTTGAATCATCGACAACAGTGTAACCTGATACGCCTTTTAAAACCGGCTCCTTATTTTCTTTCCTTGCTGCTGAAACATCATCGAAAAATTCCTTTGCCCCGACAACATAATTTTTATAATAATCAAAGCCAAGTGAACCGGTTCGCGGATCGCACACCCTGTCCAGTGAATACTTTACGTCGTTTGCATTAAACTCCCTTCCCTTTCCGTTGGGAAAGCAGGCGTTATCCTGAAACTTCACACCCTTTCTTAAATGAAAAGTATATTGTAATCCGTCCGGAGAAATATCCCATCTTGTTGCAAGTGCCGGTATGAGATTTAAGTTTGAGTCCAGGTCAACAAGGAGATCATATATCTGATGCGCAACGTGATGCGATACTACGTCATTAACACCCACAGGATCAAGGCTCCTGATATTCTCAAGCTCATTTATTCTGTATATTCCGCCGCCTTTAATGCCGCCAGGTAAATTTGTCATCTTGCTCTCTTCCTTCTTGCCGCATGAGCTGAAAAAAATTCCAACTGTAATTACCGTAACTATTAATAAAAAAATTTTCATCTGTTATATAAATTTAATTTACTTCAACATTGAACATTGATAATTGATAATTGACTATGCTGCTTTTATTCCCTTTGGATAACTTTCCGGATAAAGCAGACATCTTTGTTCATGCTCACCACCGGCAAGCAGCGGATGTATGCTTGAACAATCTGCAAATACTTGCGGACATCTTGGATGAAAATAACATCCGGTCGGAACATTTGCCGGTGACGGAACATCACCCGTAAGTATGATTCTCTTTGATTTATTTTTCGGATCCGGAACGGGCACAGCCGACAATAACGCCTGAGTATACGGATGCTTCGGATTAGTGTAAAGCTCAGTGCTGCTGGCAACTTCAACAAGCTGTCCGAGATACATAACGCAGACCCTGTCCGAAATATGCTCTACCACTGAAAGGTCATGTGAAATAAATAAATAAGTAATTCCGTATTCATTCTGAAGATCCTGAAGAAGATTAATTACCTGTGACTGAATGGAAACATCAAGCGCAGATACCGGCTCATCACAAACAATAAATTTTGGCTCAACCGAAAGCGCTCTTGCAATTCCAATACGCTGTCTCTGACCTCCTGAAAATTCATGCGGATATCTTCTTGCATGAATTTTTCTAAGACCAACTCTCTCGAGAAGCTGCTCAACTCTTTTCTCCGCCGCATCTCCTTCTGCGAGCTCATGAAATTTTAAAATTTCAGTAAGCATTCCACCGACAGTTATTCTGGGATTTAATGATGAATAAGGATCCTGAAAAATGATCTGCATCTGCTTTCTGTATTGCTTCAATTCGGATTGCGACATTGCTGTTATATCTTTTCCTTCAAAAAGAACCTGCCCTGCAGTAGGCTCAACAAGACGTAATATCGATCTGCCTACAGTAGTCTTTCCACATCCTGACTCACCCACCAAACCAAGTGTTTCACCTTTCTTAATCGTGAAGGAAACATCGTCAACAGCTTTTACATAACCGACAGTTTTTGAGAACAATCCTTTTTTGATCGGAAAATATTTTTTGAGACCTTTTACCTCGAGTAAAAATTCACTCATAATGTTTTTTAATACTTAATTGTATGTTTGAAATGTCAGTAAATATAAATTTTTGCATTTGTAAAAACAATCACGATACAATCGTTAAAGTTAAAAGTTAAACAGTGCCGTCCAAAATAATTTTCATCAACACTTAAAGGCTTTAAATTAATCAGCAAACGGGATAATCATTATTATTTTTAAAAAGAACCCGCCTGTGAGAAATTGCCGATAAGAAATTCAGGACAATGGCGACAAGCAGGAATTCCCGAGTCAAGCACCGCTGCAAGGTCATCACCTCGTTTCGTGTTGGAATTCCTGCCGCCATTGATCTGAATTTCCGGCAATTTATCACCAGCGGGAAACTTTTCTTTGCTAAGCTTTCTTTTGGTTTTTCAAAAGAAAGCGTGCTTAATCGAAACTAAAATTTTCATTTTCTAAATCACATTGTTTTGGACGGATGTGAAAGTTAAAAGTTAAAAGTTAAAAGTTTTTTTTTCTGTTAGTAATGATTAAAGATTATAGATTTAATGGATCCGATTCAGTGCTGTTAAAAAAATTTTATCAACACATTGATAGTCTTAACAACTCAACAATTAGGAAGATCATCATCATTCTTTAAAGAACCCCTGTGAGAATATTAAACATTGAACATTGAACATTTAACTTTCAAATTTTAACTTCAACTTTCAACTTTCAACTTTCAACTTTTAACTTTTAACTTTTAACTAAACAGATGAATTTGTTCAACATCAATAGCGATATCTCGATTGCCGAAACACTTCCTTCCGAATTTTATACAGATGAAAAATATTTCGGGCTTTCAAAGGAAAAGATCTTCACCCGAACCTGGCAGTATGCGGGTGATACGGAAGTGGTAAAGGTGCCCGGACAGTTGCATCCGTTTTATCTTCTCGAAAACTTTCTTGACGAACCGCTTATACTTTCTCGTGATAAAAATGACAGGCTGCACTGTCTGTCAAATGTATGCACTCACCGGGGTAATATTCTGATCGAAGGAAGCTGTATTGAAAAGAATATTATCTGCAGGTATCATGGCAGGAGATTTGATCTTGACGGAAAATTTCTTTCCATGCCTGAATTCAATGAAGTACAGAATTTTCCATCAAAGAAAGATGATCTTGCCGAAATCCCGTTTGAAACATGGGAAAAATTTTTATTTGTATCCCTGAAGCCGCTTGCCCCAGCTCATGAATTCATTGGTGATATGTGCTCACGAATGTCCTGGCTGCCTCTGGAAGAATTTATCTTTGACCCGTCACGTTCACGTGACTATCTTGTCAAAGCTCACTGGGCTTTATACTGCGAAAATTATCTCGAAGGTTTTCATATTCCCTATGTTCACAATTCATTAAATGCCGCACTTGATTATTCAAATTATAAAACAGAATTGTTCAGATATTCCAGTCTTCAGATCGGAGTTGCAAAAAGCGGTGACGATTGCTTTGATCTTCCCAAGGATTCAATCGATCACGGACAAAAAATTTCCGCTTATTACTTCTGGATATTCCCTAACATAATGTTCAATTTTTATCCGTGGGGTTTGTCCATCAATATCATACGACCTCTGAAGCCTGACCTTACAAAAGTTTCATTTCTCACTTATGTATGGGATGAATCAAAGCTCGATAAAGGCGCTGGTGCAGGACTCGATAAGGTTGAGCGTGAAGATGAAGCAATCGTTGAAAACGTGCAGAGAGGCATTCGCTCGGTTAATTATGACAGAGGACGGTATTCCGTAAAAAGAGAAACCGGCACTCATCACTTTCATCAGCTTATTTCACAATTTCTTTAAGACGTAAGCATTGATCTCTTGATCCGGCTATTTTAATTTGATAATATTTTTATTTTACTTTCAGAATTCTAAATTGCAAAAGCTGCTACGAATATTATCGCATAAAGCAGCGGAAATATCCACCTGTTCATCTTGTCATGTGTATTCGTCTATATACTGATCTGCTGTTGATGCCTTTGACTGTATGAGCTAACATTAATTTATTTTTTTGAAATCTCATTACTCATTACTCATTACTCATTGCTCATTGCTCATTGCTCATTGCTCATTACTCATTACTCATTGCTCATTGCTCATTGCTCATTACTCATTGCTCATTGCTCATTACTCATTGCTCATTGCTCATTACTCATTACTCATTGCTCATTGCTCATTGCTCATTGCTCATTGCTCATTGCTCATTGCACAAAGAATAGATATGATGTTTAAAATCTTTTTCATTTTCAGCAATGGCTTGTTCAAGTTCAGTATCTCTTTTGAAATTATGCTTCTTCATAAGATTAATCGATCTGACATTCCCTTCTTTGGCAAACCCCTCAATTTTTTTCAGCTTCATTTTATCAAAACCAAAATTCAGGACTTCGGGAAGTATCTCATTCATTATCCCCTTTCCTTGTTCCTCAGTCATTAGCTCAAATCCAACCTCAGCTTTTGAAATACTTTCATCAATATTCCATAGACATATTGTTCCTATTAGCTGATCACTTTCTTTATCAGCAATTCCCCATAATAAATTCTCGTTAGTTTCAATTCCCGAATTTATTTTTTTAATGAAATCATGTGCATCTTCAATATTTTTGTAATCATCCCTATCGATAAATTCATTTACCTTCTTGTCCGATCGCAGCCTGAACAATCGCTGTTCATCTTCTGCTTCTAACTTTCTTAACCGAAATCTTTCAGTTTCAAAAGAGGGAAAGGGTGTAAATGAAAAGTGTTTCATTGTTTTTTTCTAATGTTCAAAATCAAGCTGATAAATTGACGGCCACATTTTTCCTGTGATGAACATTTTTTTTGACAATGAATCGTAAGCTATTCCGTTCATCTCATAGGAAAGCGGTGACTTCATCCGTGTTTTAGTATCAACAGGCTTCAGATCAAGTCTGCCAACAACTTTTCCGGTCAATGGATCGATCTTCACAATGTCCGCTGTACCATAAACATTTGCATAAATATAACCCTTGATGTATTCAAGCTCATTCAGATTCACGATAGGATTATTGTTTATGTCGGTAACAGTAATTGTCTTTATCACCTGATATGTCTGCGGATCAATGTAGGTTATCATATTTGTTCCGTCACTCATTATTAATGATCTGTCGTCATTGGTCAGTCCCCAGCCTTCCTTATTTGCAAATTTAAATTCACCTGTTCTTTTAAATGTTTTTTCATCATAGATAAAGCAGATCTGGTTCAGATAAGTAAGCTGAAAAATTTTACCATTAAGAAAAGTAATGCCTTCACCAAAGTATATGTTGCGGTCTATCTCTGCTTTCTTATCTATCTTGCCGTTTGCAAGATTTACAATTCCTAATACCGATCTTGTCTTGGGAAGCTGGTCGGGTGAGCCTGTGCTTTCGAATAGCTGCTTATTGTGAAAAACCAAACCCTGTGTGAAAGATGTGGTGTCATGCGGAGTTTCCGCTACAACTTTATAATTTATCCGCGGTGTTTCTTTAATCGATCTTATCTTTTCAAAATTCGGAACCCGCTTCTCTTCTCCGCAGCCGCAAATAAAAAAAAACAGGAGTATAGGGAGGAAAAAAATTCTCATTGATGATCATAATGTTTTGTAAATATAAAAATTTATTCTGAGAAGTAATATGTCAGATATAAACTTTACAACTTTACAAACTTTATAAACTTTATAAACTTTATAAACTTTATGTCTCGTCCTGAAAAAAGTTTACAGAAAAAGCAGTAGCAGCAGTAGTTGTTTTTCTTTCTTTTTTGCTTCTTTTTTCTTTCTTTTTGTTAAGATGTTCATAACTTTATTTATGCTGCATACTTTTGATTAGGTGTCATATAATTTATACTCATATGTGGTCTGTCTTGATTATATGTTTCTATTGCTTCTGCGACCGACTTGTACGCCTGCTCCTTTGTCCTGAAGGTTTCTGATAGAAGAAATTCTTCTTTCAATATTCCGTTTAATCTCTCAGCTACCGCATTCTCATAAGGATTACCTTTCTCAGACATGCTTATAAGGATTTTATGTTCTGTTAGCAACTCTGTATAGATCTTACTGCAGTATTGTATTCCTCTGTCTGAATGATGGATCAAGCCTGACAAATTATCTTTGCCTTTTAGTGACATCTTCAAGGCTCTCAAACTTCCTTCTAAACTCAAACTCTCACTTACGTCATATCCTACTATCTTACGGGAATACAAATCTGTTATCAATGCTAAATAACAAAAACCTTCCCCTACTCTTATGTAGGTTATATCTGATACCCAGATCTCATTGCGGTGAACCGGTTTATAATTCTTTATTCTATTCTTATATATCCTAAATCTATGATACGAATTTGTCGTATTTACATAGCGCTTCTTTCGATGTATCAGTAATCCGTTCGAGTCAAGCAATTTGAAAAACTTATCCCTTCCAAGTTTTATTTGCATCCTTTCTAGATCCGGCAATATGAGCCGGTAAAGTTTCTTTCCGCCTAGCCTGGGCATCTTGCGCCTTTGACATTGTACAAGATCCACTACCATCGATTCCTTCAGCTCTTTAATCCCTTTTTTCAATTTGCTCTTATAATAACCCTGACGGCTTATTCCTACTATTAACAGTACCTGCTTCATTTTTTCCTTCGTCTTGAGACCTTTAATTCTTTCACGGCTGCGATCGATGACAAGGGTTTTAAATTTTTTTTTAAATCTACTCCATACTCCTCTTCTGCAACTTCTATTATTGTCTCATATACTATTAACTTCAAATGCGCCTGGGCTAGGGCACTCTCCAGTTCCTTCTTCTGTTTCTCTAATTGCTTCATTTTTGACAACTCGTCTTTCATTTCTATCCTCACCACTTTATTTAATAAATGCAGCTTACCCATTTTCTTGATCCAGCTGTTTATCATTGATCCGCCTCCTATGCCATACAACTTTCGGGCACCCGATCTGGTCAGCTTACCACTTTCTATCTCTGATACTACTTTTTGTTTAAATGAGATGCTATACTGTTTGGTTACTCCTTGAAGCCTTTCCATTTTCATCCTTTCTGATTAAGTTTATAAAATGTTGCTAACATTTTGTAAACCTATTTCAGGACAAGACACTTTTAACTTTCAACTTTCAACTTTTAACTTTTAACTTTTAACTTTTAACTTTTAACTTTTAACTTTTAACTTTTAACTTTTAACTTTTAACTTTTAACTTTCAACTAATCTTCAATCTTAAGTCTGAAATCTTTTGTGCTTCCATTCACTTCAGGATAATACATCAACATTCCTTTCGTTGGATTGACCGAATATTCACCAGGTATCTGCGCTCTTATTATGTAAGAAAATTCATATTCACCTTTACCAATATATGTCGCAAAGAAGGTTACTCTGTTGTCTCTTACTTCTTTATCCGCGTACCACCATCTCCAGTAATAATAATCATAGCCGGTGTAATTACTTTCCTCCTCAACCTTATAAGCCCAGTCGTCCTTTACAACTTCTACACCCGATGGCAGCGGATCTTCCAGCATGAAATACTGATTGTCCTCTTCCTTTGAATAAACTTTGATCTTGACAAGTATCTCATCTCCTGATTTTACACTGCCGTCAAAGAACTTTTTCCTGTAAGTAATTTTATCTTCAGAGTAAGAATCATATTTCTCAAGCTTGAAATATTCCCTCTCAACTCTGAAACCCTCTTCACGTGCTGATATGTTCTCATCCGACATGTAGTATGTTGTGTTCGAAGAAAAGTAAACCTTACCGGTCCCGCTCTTTTCGATTTTAATTTCATTGTCGCCTGCCCTGAGTATCTTGTTATCAACTTTCACGATCTCATCTTTTCTGAATACATCTTCACTTGTCATCTGTTTCTCAAAAACATTCTGACCGTTCACAAAAACCTTTACATTATAATTCGGCGTCAGCTCATTTGATGTTTTCAGATAATCAACCATCGCGTAAATTATCATCGCGGTCTCCTGTGTATTTCTCCACGCGGTCCCTTGTCTCTGCATCATAAGCCATCTTACGACTTTATCCTTTAGATCTGAGTTTGTGTTTATGTCCACGATCGCTTTAAGAGCCATTGCTGTTGTCTGAACCTTATCATTCTGCCATGTATAATGAAACTGCTTTCCTTCCCAGTATGCAGCGCCCTCACCTGTTGTCTTAACATTACTTTCAAGCTTTGTCAGAGTTTCCTGCGCCTTATCATTTCTTCCTATCATCTTCCACGTCATTGCAATTAAGCTTCTCGCGTAATCATTGATCTCACTTGCGATGATCTTATCGATTTCCTTCTTAAAGAATTCTTCTTCCTTCTCCTGCGCAACCGCAAGAGAGTACAACATATATGCGCGCGTAGTAGCGTCAAGCTTTGAATCATTTAATTGAGATTTTATGGATGCTATGCCTTTCCTCATCACGCCGTCTTTGATCTCATAGTTTGCCTGCTTCGCAATTGACAATCCGTAAACAACATACGCTGTCATGAAAGGATTTGTCTGATCATTTTCCCACCAGCCCCATCCTCCGTCTGAATGCTGAAAGCCATACAGCTGCTGTAATCCTTTATCCACCATCTTAGGCAGATCTTTCTTTGTAGCATCACTGATCGGAGCGTTAAGTTCAAGGAAAGCGTTTGCGACTACAACAGTCGGCAAAAACCTGCTCATAGTCTGTTCAACACATCCGTATGGATATCCTACCAGTTCATCAAGCGCCGTAAGAATCGTAGATGCCAGTGACGCGTCAACAGTAAGATTCAATCCTGTTGCTCTCAGGTCAGATCCGAAGGGTATGTTTACATTTTTTATTTCGGTTTTGAATTCATCAGAAAAATCTGCGATGGTATTTTCATTTATCTTAAGTCCTCTTGGCTGCAGCGGAACCTTCACTTCCATTGCATCTGATTCTTCATTCGTCAATGCTTCTGCATAAAGCTTCGCTTCACCGATCGGCTCAGTCACCTTTACTTTCCAGTCAACTCTTACATCCGTATTTGGCGCAATGTCCAGCGTCTTTTCATTGCTTCCCCCGACAAACTCAACATTATCAGCAGTGAATTTTACTTTTGTCTGCTTTGATGTTTCGAGATAATTATGAATGATGGTAGAAATTGTAACTTCATCTTTCTCCTGTAAAAATCTCGGAGTCTCCATTCTTATTAAAAGATCTTTTCTTGTAATTACAGTTGATGCCATCTCTCCTACTTTTGTATCTTCAGTAATTACCCTTGATGTTATTCTCCAAGTAGTGAGATTGTCAGGATATTTTACTTCAACTGTTGCATAACCGTCTCCGTCTGTCATTGTATAAGGCGACCAGTAGATCGCGTCGCGGAAATCAGACCGCACATCAGCTTCGACATAATCTCCTTTCTTGTCATCTCCTTCTTCCTTCATTTTCTTTTCAGGTGCTGACATCATCACGCCGTCCCTTGAAACTTTCGCATCATCTGTCCTGCCTCCCCTGATGTTGATTTCCTGATTTATCATTCCGCTTTGTTCAGTCACAATATCATTTCTTACTTTGTCATTATACAATGTCAGAGTCTTCGTCTGTCCTTTTGACAAACTTACCTCTACAAGATCATCCTTTTCAATTCCGCTGTAATACGCGCCGACTGTATAGTTTCCTTCCGGCAGCTTAAATTCAAAGTTACCTTCATCATCTGTCACTGCTGCTTTAAAATCTTCATCTATAACGATCACCGCATTGCCAATCGCAGTGCCGTCTTTCCTCAGCAGTCTTCCTTTGACGGTAGCAAGATCAGATTCATTTGTAGATTTTAAATTATAACGTTCATAAATGGTAAGAAGCCTCGAATAGCCGTTACTGATAGTTGATGAATTATACGCTGTCGATACACTTGCAAATTTCTGTCCGTAAAAGAACTTCCTTATGTCCTTGGTATGGTCTTCCTTAATTGAATAAATACTTTCGTCAACCACTCCGATGGAAACTTCAGCATTGCTCACCGGATTTCCGTTATTATCCATTACTCTTACTTTGATCTCACCGGTTTCCTTAGGTTTGTATATTAATTTTGAAGGATCGATAAGAACTGTAAGAAATTTTTCTTCAGGTATGACAAGTATGTTTTTACTTGCATTATAAAATGTTCCACCGGTTACATAATTCACATTTATTTCAAATCCTGAATTATATTTTTCAGTAATTGGTATCTCGACGATCTTTGATGTTCCCGAAAATTTCTCAACGGAGTATGAAAGTATATCATCGGAATTCGCGGTAACTAATACGCTGACATCCGGATTGCTCGTGATTATGAGCGCGCGGCAGATCTCGCCCTGCTTGTAGCTGTCCTTGTCAGGAATTATCTGTACTCCCCCGCTTTCATTATAATACCACCACATGTCACCCTTGCTTACATAAAAGTATGTACTTGTTGTTATGAGATTCGCACGGTCATCCTTTGCTTTTATTTCAACGTTGTATGCTCCTTCAACATCACCGTTCCCGATATCAAATGAAACTATTCCCTTGCCGTCCTTCTTCGTTGTACCCGTCACAGTTTTTACAAAATCTTTTTTCTCTTTGTAATAATCCCTCTCCCAGGTCGATCTGTAAATTACTGCTTCGAATTCAGTCTGAACAGGTTTATCTGAAAAATCCGTTGCATATACCTGCAGGTTCACTGTCTCATCAGGTCTGTATAGATATTTATCCGCGTTCGCGCTAAGTGAAAACCCACCGCGCGTGACAAACGCTGTCGCAGTTCCGGAGATCTCTCTTCGTGATTTATCAGTTACCTTTGCCTGCACTATATACTTGTAGTCAGATTGTGAATAATAAGGACGGTACCATCCGCTATAATTATCATCTTCCTTAAACTCTTCACTGATCTTATAATCAATGTTAAGCTTACCTTCCTTATCAAGCTTGCCCGTGCCTGAATAAATGAATTCTGAGTTATTATATTTTTGATTGTCATCCATTTCAGAATAATAATCTTCATACCACCACGCATATTCCGAGAACATCCACCAGGGCTTGTAATATCTGACTTTGTAGATATTGTATTCCACATCTGCTTCAGCGACCGGACTTCCAAAAAAATATTTGGCTTCGATTTCAGCGGTCATATTATCATTACCATAATACTGTCCCCTGCCCGTCTTAACTGTCACCTTATACTCCGGCTTTTTATACTGCTCGACAGTGAAGCTTTCACTGTAAGAATTATTTTCATCAATGTTCGCATAGATGTTGTAATCGCCAAGTGCTCCTTCGTCCTCTATATTGTAAGCACCGCTGAAGCTTCCCATATCATTCGTTCTCAAAACTTCTTTATATACTTCGGCGTTCTTTGAATCTTTTATAATTACCGTGACCTCTTTATTCGCAAGCGGTTCAAGCTTCGAAGCGTTGTTCTTTCTTATTGTTCCTTTAAAATTTACTTCTGAGCCGGTTCTGTAAACCGGCTGTTCGGTAAAAATATATGTATAATATTTGTTGCCGCTGTAGCCAAAGTATAAATATGAATCGGATACTACTATGTCATCATTGTATCTGCCGATCACCATCGGTATCATATCCTCATCCTTAATGGCTTTATCGGTTTCATTCACCTGCTGATAAAATATTCCGTCGGAAGTTTTACCCGCGCCGATCTTTTTCTGTCCCATATAAAAACTCAGGTCGGCATTTGAGATCGGATTACCTGATCTTCTGTCAACCACAAATCCCAGCATCGAATTATTTCCCGCCTTTGATATCACACCAAGATCCGAAATGATAAATCCGCAGTAAGCCACTTTATTACCTGTCGATACTTTTACGACATACGCTCCTTTGCTCTTTACATCGATCGGAACGGATTCATTCACATACCAGTAACCGTAGTCGTTGGTGGGACGAAGCGATTTCTTAAATGAGGAAACCTCTTGCGTCAGATACTGGAGATTGAGACTGTCACGGCTGAGTATATCCAGATTGTATCGCGAAGTCTGTTTGGAATAAAAGGCTTCTATGTCACTGATCTTTAAAACTGTGAATGTAAACTCGACTTTGCTTTTACGGTTTTTCTTATTGTCTCCTTCATAATCATAAGAGTAAAGTACCAGTTTAATCTCATCCGACGGAAAATAAATATTATTTGTCGAGATGGAAAAGTTTAATGAGTTATCCCTCGCATAAATACTTGCAGGAAGAATCAGGACAGCAATGAAGAAAAATAAAATCAGCCGTGTTTTAAAGATCATAGAGTTCATAATGGTGAATTTATGTTATAAAATATTTTTAAATTTTAAAAGTTGTTATTAATACTTAGATTGGTTGAAATAATTAATTGAGTATTATAATCAACTTCCAAAAGAAAGTTCCGTCTTTTACAAAAAAATATTTTAAAAATTTATTTAATTTAAATTTAGATTGCTTGACCAGCTGATAAGCGAGCCGTTTCTGGGATTTGAACCCGAAGCATTGAAATTTTTCAAATCTCTTTCAAATCCGAAGTATAATAATAAAGAGTGGTTTGACAAGAACAGGGATACATACGAAAGCTTTATCAAAGAGCCGATGAGACATCTGATCGATTCACTTGCGCCTGAAATAAGTAAAATAGACAAAAATATTGTAGTCAATTACAAATCAATTTTCAGGATCAACCGCGACATTCGCTTTTCAAAGGTTAAAACTCCATATAAAAGTTTTTCTTCTGCAGCTTTCTGCTTTGACACTGTGAAGTCAGCGGAGCTCCCCCATTTTTATTTTCACTTTTCACCGGAGGAATTTATCTTCGCCGGTGGTCAGTACAGTAAGGATCCTGATAATCTCAAAAAGATCAGAGCAGCTATCAATAAAAATTTTAAGGAGTATAAATCCATCGTTACGAATAAGAAATTCGTCAAAGCCTTCAGAAAAGTTCAGGGTGAATCCCTTTCCAAACTGCCCCGTGGATACGAGAACATAGATCCGGAAAAGTCCGACCCGCTGCTGATTGCATCTTTAAAGCTGAAGCAGTTTTATGTTTTCTCCGGCTACAAACCGGATGTAGTACTTAATGAAAATCTTATTGATATGATTGTTGATAATATAAAGCTTGTATATGACTTCACAAAATTCCTTCACCTTGCAATAAAATAAGACAACCCAAATTACAAATAATTTTATTTATGAAAAATTTTAAGCACAACGGCATAAGCATCAATGATCACGAAGGAGATGGTCTACCGCTTATTTTCATTCACGCTTATCCTTTATGCAGCAGAATGTGGGATGAGCAGGTAAATTTTTTCAAAGATAAGTACCGCGTGATCACTTATGATGTACGCGGACTTGGCTACAGCAATGAGCTTGATGACTACCAATTCACAATGGAAGATCATGTCAATGACCTCTTTGATCTAATCTCTCTTATCGGTACGGATAAAGTAAACGCCTGCGGGCTTTCTCTTGGCGGTTACATTCTGTTAAGAGCTGTACTTCGGGATGAAAGCAAATTCAATTCGATCATTCTCGCAGATACAAAATCTACAGGCGAGAATAATGAAAGTCTGCTTTTACGATCTGAAAGCGTTATGAAGATAAAAAAGGATAAGGATAAATTTCTTGATGATTTCCTTAAGAAACTTTTGAGTAAAGACGGTTACGGTAACGAAAAACTGAGAACGTTTGTAAGAATGATGATGAGCTGGATGGATGTAAAAGGACTTTCTTCGAACATGATCTCAATAGCCACCCGAACTGACAGCTTGTGTCTTCTTAAGAATATTGCAATACCAGCGCTTGTGACCGCAGGAAGAAATGATGAATTGACACCTGTCATAAATTCATTTCACATCAAGGAAAATCTTAAAAATTCACTTTTTAAAGTTATTGAAAATGCCGGTCATCTTAGTAATATGGAACAGCCGGATAAATTCAATGAATTAATTAACAATTTTTTAGTTTGTAATTCAAAGAACTGAGACAAAAAAAAAATTTTATTAATTTAACTTTCAATTTTTATGCAGTTAACTTCAACGAGATTTACAGATGCAGGGATATTACTGATCAGGATCGTGATTTCCGCGATGATGATTATCTTTCACGGTTATTCAAAGATAACAGCCGGTCCTCAGCTCTGGGAAAAGATTGGCAAGTCAATGTCTCCGCTGGGAGTGGATTTTTTTCCTGTATTCTGGGGATTCATGGCGGCTGTATCTGAGTTCATCATTCCGATGTTCATCATCGCGGGAATATTATTCCGTCCTTCGGTGCTTATGCTTGCTTTCACAATGATCGTCGCAATGTCAACTCACTTCATTAAGATGGATCAATGGGCAAAAATCGAATATCCTTTAGCACTCTTTGCAGTGCTCATAGGATTATTCCTGACAGGTCCCGGAAAGTACAGCTTGCAGTATTTACTCAGTTCAAAAAAATCAAGCACTGACACTTCACAACAAATTAAACACTAGATGCGATTTAAATTATTCATTGAATACGACGGAACACGTTATTCGGGCTGGCAAAAGCAAAACAATGCTGTCACCATTCAAGGCACTCTCATTAAAACCATCCAATCGATATTTCAGGAAACAAAAGGCGGGGGGAAGTTTATTGATCTTCAGGGCTCCGGCAGAACTGACAGCGGAGTTCATGCGATCGAGCAGGTTGCTCATCTCGAATGTGAATCCATGCTCGCGCCTCACATACTGAAATTCAAAATGAATGACAATCTTCCCTCCGATATAAATATTCTTAATATTGAAAAAGCGGATAATAAATTTCACGCGAGACATTCGGCTGTCTCAAGACAGTATGTTTACAGGATATCAAAACGCAGGACCGCGTTTGAAAAGAAACACGTATGGTGGGTTAAGGATAAGCTGAATGTAAATGTAATGAAGGAATGTGCAAAATTATTTACAGGCATGAAGGATTTTTCTTCCTTTTCAGAACCGGATAAGGAGGACAAACTTCCAATGGTATTTGTCGAAGACCTCACTGTGACTGAAGAAAATGATCTCATCATTATCAGGATCAAGGCTTCGCATTTTCTCTGGAAGATGGTGAGAAGAATTACTGGAACGCTTGTAGAAGCAGGACGGGGAAATGTCACTGCTGAAAAAGTTGATTCCTTCTTTAATGTATACTCGAATGAACCTGCGAAGTTAACTGCTCCTCCATCAGGACTATTCCTCGAAAAGATCTTCTATAAATAACAAAGACCCGTTACAAAATGAAACGGGTCTTTGTTAAAAAAAAACTGCTTTTAAAACTTCTTACCTGTTCTTAATTAATTTTATTTTAAGCGCCTGATTACCGCCTGCACCTGTGAAACCAACTGCCATCATAGTATAAACACTACCTGCTGCAATAGTCTGACCGGGCAATAATGCAACCTGAACCGGCTGTCCCGCTAATTCAAGCTGAAGATCATAAACGCCTCCTGTTACAGGTCTGAAGATCGGATCCTGGAGGTAATTATAAAACGGAAACCATGCCTGAACTTTTTGAACAGCTCCTGCGTCAAGTTGTCCTGTGTTTGGTGAAATGTGAACAAACCGGATGCTTGCATTTGTTGATCCCGGTGAAGTCAGATCATCTGTTGTTATGAATGGCATGATCGACTGCAGTGAATCAGCAGCAAAAAATGAGTAATACCTATTTTCCTGATAAAATGTTGTGGTATCGATCACAGTTACGCTTGTTCCTGTTGCATTGATCCTTACTCTGTTCGTTCCGGGTGTAAGCTCAAGATACTGCGAATTGCTCAGATACGGTACGTTTGTGGCAACAGTTGTATTGTTCACGATGACGTCAACATTCGGAGCATCGGGTGAAGCATGAACTATCATTACATAGGAGAATGGACCTGTAGGATTTATAGGATTGTCTTCATTACATCCATTGAAAAAAACAGTTGAAACCATTACGGTTAGAACAATTACAGCTAAAGCTGATTTTTTAAAAAAGTTGATCACTTTCATTTACTATCCTTTCGATTATTTATAACTTTATAATACGGTTTTAAACTGACTTTATAAATGTAGTTTTGAGTGTAGTTAATTCCTGTAAAGACGACGCATACGTTGTCTATAAAACGACGGAATAGGTTTTACAATATTCAATTATTCAGTGGACATGATTTGGTGCAGTTTGTAGAGACGACGCATGCGTTGTCTCTACGACGTTTAAAATAACGTAATTTGTTTAAAATTATTTTGTGGTTGATTTACCCGGATTTTAAAAAACGTGGATGTTTGTTGAATTTTTTGTAGACAACGCATTTTGATAGACACGGATTTTTGTACGGACAACGGATCATGTATGGGACAACGGATTCCATATGAGACAACGGATCATGTATGGGACAACGGATCATGTATGGGACAACGGATCATGTATGGGACAACGGATCATGTATGGGACAACGGATCATGTAGAGACAATGCATTCGTTGTCTCTACAGAAATAGGTTAATTATTCCATGGTCGGGGCGGAAACGATTTGGGTTAAGGTATATTTAGCAATTTTTGGGTTAAATCCGCGACCTTTTTTAATAAATATGCCTATAAGCAGTCAATTTTTATTAAAAACAGGCAAAATCTATTGATTGATTTTGCATAGTCAAATGAGTATTTTCAAAAACATTCAAATATAACAATATTTCAGAAAAATTAATAAATGGCAACAACATCAGATCTAAAATCCGGAGTAATTATTAATTATAACAATGATTTACATTCGGTTGTGTCAGTTGAACACAGAACTCCGGGAAATTTACGGGCATTTTTTCAGGTGAAAATGAAAAACCTTAAAAATGGTAAAATGATTGAAAACAGATTTCGCTCAGGTGAGGATATTCAGATTGAACGTCTTGATTCCGGAAATTATCAGTATTTGTATAAAGACGGGGCTGATTATGTTTTTATGGATCAGGAAAGCTTCGATCAGGTTACGATCCCGGGAGATACCATTGGAAAATCCGGAAATTTTCTCAAAGAGAGTGAGATCGTCCAGATATTCTTTCATAATTTAAAAGTAGTTTCTATTGAGATGCCGCCTCATGTTTATCTTAAAGTAACCTCAGCTCCTCCGGGCGTTAAAGGTGATACTGCTACAGGTGCAACCAAACCGGTCGTACTTGAAACAGGAGCAGTTGTTAATGCGCCGCTTTTTATCAATGAGGGCGATGTCCTGAGAGTTGATTCCAGAACCGGGGATTACATAGAAAGAGCGAAGCTGTAATCTGCTTGCATTTAATTATCCTAATATAAAATCAGTCTTATGAAAATGGATTTAAATTACATCAAAAAGCTTATTAAAATTCTCGACACAAGTAGTGTTGCTGAACTTGAGATCGTTGAAGAAGGTTCGAAGATACGCTTATCCAAACCCAAACCGAAAGTCTCCGCAAATTACGCGCCCGTAGAGTATTTCCCTGTTCAAAATCAAAATGCTTTGGAGAATCAAAATCCGAGACAAGATTCGCAAGCAGACGAGCAAAAATCAAAGCCGTTGCAAAGCGAAAATCTTATTGAAGTTAAATCTCCAATGGTAGGTACATTTTACAGAGCGCCTACACCCGATGCGGATGCATATATCAATATCGGAAGTACGGTTTCACCGGGTTCTGTATTATGCATAATTGAAGCTATGAAGCTTATGAATGAAATTGAATCCGAAACCTCCGGCAAGATAGTAAAAATTCTTGTCGAGAATGCGCAGCCGGTAGAATACAACCAGCCCCTTTTCTTAATTGAAAAAAATTAATTCTCAAACCCCTTTGATAAAAAAATTATTAATTGCCAATAGAGGTGAGATTGCGTTAAGGATCATCCGTACCTGCAGGGAAATGGGAATTAAGACAGTCGCTGTTTATTCGGATGCGGATAAAGATTCTTTGCATGTACGATTTGCCGATGAAGCAGTATGTATCGGAGCACCAATATCGAAAGAAAGTTACCTTAACATACCACGGATATTATCAGCCGCAGATATAACTAATTCAGACGCTATTCACCCGGGATACGGTTTTCTTGCAGAGAACGCGGAGTTTGCCGAAATATGTATCGATTCTAGACTTAACTTTGTAGGACCTTTGCCGCAGATGATCACATCTATGGGGAATAAATCATTTGCAAAGGATACTATGCGTGCCGCCGGAGTACCTGTGGTTCCAGGCAGTGATGGTGTGGTAAATGATCTTGAAGAAGCAAAGCAACTGGTGAAAAAGATCGGCGTGCCTGTTATGATCAAAGCATCAGCCGGTGGCGGCGGTAAGGGAATGCGCATAGTCCGTGAAGAAAGCGAAATCGAAAACGCTTATGTCACTGCAAAAGCCGAAGCTGCAAGTTCATTTGGCAATGATGACGTTTACATTGAAAAATTTGTGGATAAACCCAGACATATTGAGATCCAGCTTCTTGGTGATAAACACGGCAATATAATTTCTTTGGGAGAAAGAGACTGTTCTGTTCAGCGACGCCATCAGAAGCTCATCGAAGAGTCACCGTCACTTTTTATTGATGATATCGTTAGAGATAAAATGTCAAAAGCTGCCATACTCGGAGCAAAATCTGTAAATTATCTCGGAGCCGGAACGGTCGAGTTTCTTGTTGATAAGGATAAGAATTTTTATTTTATGGAGATGAATACACGCATACAGGTTGAACATCCTGTTACTGAAGAGATCACTGAAATGGATCTGATAAGGGAGCAGATCAGAATTGCTAACGGTGAAAAATTAAGTAAGAAGAAAATTAAAATGTCCGGGCATTCAATTGAATGTAGGATAAATGCGGAAGATCCTGAAAATAATTTCAGACCTTCACCGGGTCTTGTAACAGCGTTCAATCAGCCCGGAGGTAATGGTGTTAGAGTTGACACTCATTGCTATACAGGATACAGGATCCCTCCTTATTATGATTCAATGATCGGCAAGCTTATCACTTACGCGCCGACCAGAAATGAAGCGATCAGGAAAATGTCGAGGGCTCTTGATGAGTTTATAGTTGAAGGAATAAAGACAACGATCCCCTTTCATCAGATGATTATGCAGAATGATAAATTTCTTGCCAATGATTATGACACAGGATTTATTGATACTTTGAAAAAAGATTAAAATAATTTTAAAATGCTGAAATACATCATAGTTAATTTATTTTTTGTGATCATAATAGCCTGCGCGTCTGCAACGGCAGCTCCACGGGTAACTCCAAATTCTGTTCCTCCTCAATCAGTTCAAACTACAAAGGGTAATGATGCGGCAGGAACCAAAGTTGATACTATTCAGGGAACACAAAATAATACTCCGGAGCAGAATAATCTGCAGATAGATACAGCAGGTAATGTCACCACTCCTCAGCAGACAGTTGTACCAATTGATACTTCAAAAAAATTAGACTCATCCTTAGTTGAGCCTGTTTCAGAAAATGTACTGACCAACACAAAATTATTTATCTATATAATACTTTCCGTCCTGGGTTTGGCATTATTTTTCTATATCTTCGTAATAAGTCTTTTCAAAACATTTCACAAAAAGAAATCAACACGTCAATCATTACTGTTAAGCTGGAACCTGTTTTTCATTGTGACAATTGTCTGGATATTCATCATCTGGGGGCTTGTAGCCGGCTTCTGGTCATCAGCGTCCTTCATGATCGTTGTGATTTTTCTATTTATAATAAGCTTGATAATGACTATTATAGCAGTCAAATCAAAGTAATTCCTGTAAAAATTAATTAAACATTTTTTAGTAACGACAGCATTATGACAAAAAATTATGCTTTAATCCTTGGTTCATCAAGCGGATTTGGCAAGGCGATCGCGCAGGCATTGGCAAATGACGGTGTGAATATTCTCGGAGTTCACCTTGATCGCGCAACAACTAAACCTGATGTCGATAAGCTCGTAGAAGAATTAAAATCAACAGGCGTTGATGTTCATTTCTTTAATGTAAATGCTGCTGATCCGCAAAGGAGAGCCGAGATCATCAGTCAAATCGAAGAGATCTTTTCAAAAGAAAAGGATGTGACATTAAGAATACTTGTACATTCGCTGGCTTTCGGAACATTAAAACCGTTTATTGCCGAAAATCCTGCTGATGAAATTAATCAGAAACAAATCGAGATGACTCAGGATGTAATGGCTAATAGTCTTATCTACTGGACTCAGGATGTTATCAACAAAAAGCTAATGGTAAGAGGCGGTAAGATCTACGGAATGACCTCTTCAGGCGGCTCCCGTCAGATTGAATTTTACGGCGCTGTATCGGCAGCCAAAGCCTGTCTCGAATCTTTTATACGGCAGCTTGCTATGGAGCTCGGAAGCATGGGCATTGCAGCTAACTCGATCCGCGCAGGAGTTACTGATACACCTGCTTTAAGCAAGATCCCAAAGAGCAAGAACATTGTTGATAATGCGATACAGAGAAATCCTGAACACCGTCTTACAAAGCCGGAAGAAGTAGCTGCATTCATTGTTGATAATTATAAGAATGACTCACACTGGATGACCGGTAATGTGATCAATCTTGACGGCGGTGAAAGCGTAGTTGAATTATAATTTTGTTAATGTGTCATACACATAAAAGAATTTATTATGGAAGGTAAAATTAATATAGATAACGAAGCACCTGACTCTAATTTAATACTTGACATTTCGGCAAAGGAAAAGCTTGAGCTGAAAACTCAGGAGCTTATGCCGACGATAATTATCGGATTGGGTGGAACAGGTAAAGAAGTTTTATTAAGAATACGAAGACAATTTGTCGAAAAGTACGGCTCGATAAACGACTTCCCTATTATCTCATATCTTTACATTGATACCGACAATGCTCCTTCTGAAGAAGGTGGTATAGCCCGTGAAAGAGATTACCTGATCAATGATATTGATTTTCAGCCATCGGAGAAGATCTTCAATCCGGTAAATCCATCCGATTATATTTACAGGATACAGGATGTTCCGCATGTTAAGGAATGGCTTAGCACTACAGGCGAAATTGCAAAGCTCGGTACTATGAACACCGGTGCGGGACAGATCAGACCTGCCGCGCGTCTTGCCTTCATTCATAATTATGATGAAATAGTTTCCAAGCTTACCGCTGCAAAATCAAAGATCACAGACTCCCGCTCGATCAATCTTGTAAAAGACATACACAAAATTAAGAATGTAAATACCGACAAGATAAATGTCTATGTGATAACATCTGTAAGCGGTGGTACTGGTTCAGGTATGATAATGGATATGGGATTTCTGATAAGAAGTATTTTCAGAAATCAGGCAGTATCATCATGCTACGTTGTGCTCCCAAAGATCTATCAGTCTTATGGTAAGGAAAGGGTATTTGCAAACGGATATGCGGCGCTTAAGGAATTTGAATATTATAATCTTAAGAATACTTTTGAAGTATCGTGGAAGAAGAATGAGCCTCATAAGTTTCAGCCCGGTGTTTATGATGATACCTATATAATTGACGGTGAGAATGCAAAAAATCTTTCATTGTCGGATCAGAATAACAGGGACATTTACAAAATGTTAGCTGACACAATATTTCAGGATTTTTCGAATTCCGATTTTGCAAATTATAAAAGAGGTGTCCGTGTCAATCTTGTTCAATACAAGCAAAGATTATGGCCGGATGACAACTCGGTAACGGATAATACATATTCAAGAAAATATTCCACGCTCGGACAGGCAACGATCTCAATTCCGGTTGACAGGATCATAATTTCATGCGCGTATAAGCTATGCGAAGATATCATAAATTATTATTTAACTTACGCTGAAGGCTCGCAAAGTGATGTTGATAATTATCTCATTAATGAATTCCTTCCGGAGCTGGGACTTCTGGAATCAAAAAATAAATTTCAGCTTCTTGATTCACTTTACAAAAGCGGTGAAAAGACATCCATCCAGTCCAATATCAAGGCGTTTCTTACAAACCTTCAGAACGACCTGGTCAGCGGTAAACGCGGAGCAAACTGGTCTGCTTATCTTCTGAATGAGAAAATGAAGTTTGATACTAACTTCAAAGATGATAATGATGTGAACAGGCAGGGTATGTTTTTCTCGCAGATCTTTTCCAACCGGTCAAAAAATATTCAATCACTTATCGGAGACCGTGAACGGAATGTAATTGGAAATCTTGAAAGGAAAATTAACTCTCTTGTAAACGATTCCACACGCGGAGTTTTCTATGCGATCAATTTACTCAGAAGACTGCAGTTCATACTGACAGATAGTAATTTTGATTACATTCCAAAGTATGAAAAGGAAATAAAAGATCTGCAGACAGTTGTCACAAAACTTGATGCTGAATTCAGAAGAAAATTTCAGGAGCTGAAGGAAGACGAAACCCGCTCAAAGATAAATGTACTTCGTAAATCCGCAATGACGGGCACTCTTGAAAAAGTGCTCAATATTATGGAAGAATATTATAACGCTCTGATAAAGCTTAAATCCAGATACTACGCAAGAGAGATTGCATTAAGAATACTGTCCCTGATCGAGACAAAGGAAAAGACCGCTAATGATAAGATCATATCAACCGGATTAATTTCAGATCTGAATAAGCTGACGGGAAATCTTGGTGTATTGAAAAATAATTTTCAGAAAAAATACAAATACTTTGTGCAGAAACAGGAGACAAGCTTTAACCTGATGATGTATGAGCCCGACGAAGTAGCTAATGATTATTATGTAAGATACATCGGCACCGGACAGGCAGCTCACGAGAACATAAAGAATTTATCAAACAAGCTTCTTAAAGATTTAGGCGCCTCTGATGTCACCGATATTGTAAATATTTTAAGAGAACGGGATGCTCAGATAATTGAGAATAAGATGCTTGCATTTGCAAGGAAACAGTTTGATAATATAAGAGAAGATTATAATATTACAGACATACTTTTTGATAAAGATGCCATCAGAAGCGAGTCAAAGATAAGAGGAATGTTCAATCAGGCATTTCCATGGATGCGAACAAGAGAGATCCCGGGCAGCTTTAAGCTTGATGAATCCGCTAAGAAATTTTACATAGGTATAAAAACAAATACTCCTTCATTCAAGAAATTTCAATCTCTTATACAGTCGATTGCCGGGTCTGCAGTAGAGTTTAAAGATTCGGCAGATAATTCTTCGATCACTTTTTATTCGGAATGGGCAGGCTTTCCGCTGTTTTATTCGTACACCATAGCTGAAGAGATGAAATCTTACTATAAGCATCTTTCACAAAATCATAATGTCGATCTTCACATTAATAAGAATTATTTCATTTATCACGATATCATTCCGCTCAATGATGAAGAAAAGATAAGGCTGGATGAAGCATACAAAGCATATCTGCTTGGTACGATCTTCGCGATCTTTGATGTTATCCCCGCGACCGACTCTTCAAAAGCGATCTACAAATATACGAAGCAGGAAGGAATCACTGTCAAGAGGATCGAACAATTAGGTATTGAATCACGGCTTATAAACAGACTGTTTGAAGAACAGGGTAAAGATTCGCTGAGATACCGCATACTTAAAGATGCTGAAGCTGTCCAAAATAAATTTTTCAAAGCGAACAAGCTCGCCGAAATGCTTTCGGTCTATGAATATTATTACGACATAATTTACAAGCCCACGGAGTTTGAAATTTCAGGTGAAGCAAAAAGAAAGATCGAGACCTATCAATATAAAATTTTAAGAGATCTGTCTCAGGAAATTGAAGATAAGATCAGCTTAACAGAGAAGGAAGAGTTTACAAGTAAAGTTATTTACTATAAGAATAATCTTGATACAATTTCGTCTCTTATCGGAGATGGCGAGAAAAGAGCTTTAAAAGTAAATGAAATTTTGATCAATGAATCTGATGGCTATTCTGAACAAAGCAAGCCAAAGGGAACAGGATATGTTCCCATTTCAAAAAGCAAATTAAAAGAGATCAAAGAAGCGCTTGACGAAGGACTGATCACTTCAGAGGAATATGAAAAAGCAAAGCAGGAATTTCTAAAAATATAATTATGCCAACCTACGAATATAAGTGTGATGATTGCGGACATCAGTTTGATGCACTCCAATCTATGAAAGATGAAAAGCTGACAAAATGTCCTAATTGCGGGAAGGAAACTTTAAGAAGGCTGATTGGAACAGGAGGCGGTCTGATATTTAAAGGGAGCGGATTTTATCTTACTGATTATAAAAATAAATCTGCCGAAAAAACTCCGACAAATAATTCGGGCTCTGACAAATCCAAAGGAGAACCGGCACCTGCAAAAGAAAAATCTACAACCGAATCAAAGCCCTCATCAACTACGGAATCAAAACCTTCTGAAAAGAAAGAAGCTAAACCGAAAACAGACAAGAGTTAACTTTCCTTTACGGAATATCTATCCAGACTGAAATTTTCCCCGAGATAAAATTTCTTAACCATCTCATCATTAGCGAGCTCCTCAGCATTACCGGACTTAAAAATTTTTCCATCGATCAAAATATACGCTCTGTCAACAATAGATAATGTTTCATGGACGTTGTGATCTGTGATCAGTATCCCAATCCCTCGGTTTTTTAAGGTCGAAACTATTTTCATTATTTCTTCAGAGGCAATAGGATCGATACCTGCAAAAGGTTCATCAAGCAAGATGAACTTAGGTTCAGTCGCAAGGCATCTTGCGATCTCGGTTCGTCTTCTTTCACCGCCTGAAAGCATATAACCCTTCGAATCTCTTATTTTGGTAATGTGAAAGTCATTCATAAGCTGCTCACATTTATCTTCGCGTTCAGCTTTACTGAGTTTCATAAACTGAAGTATGGATAATATGTTGTCCCTTACACTCATCTTTCGGAATATAGATGCTTCTTGCGGAAGGTAGCCAATACCAAGTCGCGCGCGCTTATACATAGGCAGCTTTGTGATGTCCTCTTTATCAAATTCAATATCTCCTTCAGTTGGCTTTACCATTCCGCAGATCATATAAAATGTTGTTGTCTTCCCTGCCCCGTTAGGTCCGAGCAACCCTACAATTTCACCCTGCTTAAGCTTTAGTGAAACTCCGTTGACAACTCTTCTCTCTTTATATTCTTTGACTAAGTTTGATGCTTTGAGTTCACTCATTTTAAAAAAGTTTGTTCTAAATTCTTCTGTCCAGAATATTTACCATATCCTCGACTGCCTTCTGAAGTCCCGAAAATATTGCTCTTGAAATTATGGCATGACCAATGCTTATTTCCCGGATCTCTATAATGTTTAATATTGGATAGACATTTATATAATTAAGTCCGTGACCGGCTGTAACAATCAGACCCTGTTCTGCAGCCATTCGTGAAACTGCGGCGATTTTTGAAAGCTCTTTTAGCTTGTCTTTTTCACTTCTCATGTTAGCGAACTTCCCGGTGTGAAGCTCAATGATATCAGCATTCATATCAACTGCAAGATCAATGCTGGAAGGTTCCGGATCGATGAACAAACTTACGAGTATGTCTTTTTTATGGAGCTCTGAAATTGCGTTCTCATATCTGCCTTTATCAGAGATAATGTTCAAGCCGCCTTCCGTCGTAAGCTCTTGTCTTTTTTCCGGAACAAGAGTTACAAGATCCGGAAGAGTATCAATGGCGATCTGAAGCATTTCGTCTGTTGCTGCCATTTCAAGATCAAGCTTCGTCTTTACAACTTCCCTCAGTAATTTCAGATCCCGGTCGTTGATATGTCTTCGGTCTTCACGGAGATGGCAGACAATTCCTTCTGCGCCAGAAAGCTCACATATAGACGCAGCAGTTACAGGATCCGGTTCATTCTCACCACGGGCTTCACGCAAGGTTGCGATGTGGTCAATGTTTACTGCTAATTTCATTTTAAAAGATTTTAATAATTAAATACAACAGGTAATGAAATACACAAATTTTATTGAACTGACTAGAACAACACTTTGAATAAATCAATGATGCCGATTCCATAAACATTTTTTGCCGATCTCAATACCGAAACTCCGTCAATTGAGAACATTACAAGCCAGTGGAGTATCCAGCTATAAATAAACGAGCGGCTTCTTAACGCCTGCACGCCGAGTATTAATCCTGCAAAAATGGAGGCAAATAATTCTATCTCAGGTTTTCCTTTATGTAAAATAAAAAACGGTATCATCTGAATAAAGATTGAATAGTATCCGAATTTATCCTTAAGTCCGAAAAGAGCATAACCTCTCCAGAAAAATTCCCATCCAAGCATATAAACAAGTATGCAGAGTTCGTATAAAAAAAATAACACGAAACTTTCTCTTACCCTTTGTCCTCCCTGCGGATATGTTGCTGCAAAAACCGGAGAGCCGGAAACAATCCACACGATCACAAGCATTACAAACAAGAATATCGAAAAAGTAATAATTCCGAATTTTTTATCACCCAATGTAAACCCGTATGCAGAGAGCTTTTCGCGAAATACTAATTTTATTGAAAGAAGTGGCAATAAGAACATTAGACCGCCGTCAACGAGAAACCAGTATATTCTGGAAAAAAATCTGTCCCTGCTGAAGTTTTCATAATAGAATGAAGGCGCCGCGAATACAAGCGATAAGAAAGTTATAAAAGCAATGGAAAGGAATATGTAGGTGACCTTGAAATCTAATTTTTTTATTTCGGATATAAGAGATTTAACTTCCGAAACCAAATACTTATACAAGTTTACTGCAATTTATTTTTAATAATATACTGGAGCTTTGGTGGTTCAATTTTAAGAATAGTTACTTCCTCAGGTAATTGTAATTCCGGAACAATAAAGCCAAGGGTATCTGATTCAATTTTCCCGAATTCAATACTCGCCTTAACCTCGGATGAGTTTATCTGGGCAAGCTGATCTACACCACCCCGTAACGATATGCGCAGCTTAGGCGGTATCAGCAACACTTCTTTATCATCAGGCACATTCATCACATCAATATTGACTTCCTCCAAATCCTTTTCAGCCGATAGCTGAACCCTGTAAGAAAACTTAATTACTTTGGTTCCGACATTTATAAGATTGGACAATGTGTCTTTAAGATTTATAAATCCTTCAATGTCGGTGTTTACATTATTAAAAACTTTGGTTTCAGTTGGTAGATATTTTATCTTACTTATCAAAAAGGATGCACCTTCAACATCTATAAGATTTGGATCAAGAGATGGATTTCCGATTATGCGGTACCCCTCCTTAAGATTTACAATAATGTTATTCTTAACCGGAACATTTTTTGAAGTAACCTTATCGAAATTAATACTGATGGTATCGGGCGTGATCTCAAGAATTGAAACGTTTGGCTTAAGGTTTAATCTTTCCGAGATATATTGCTGAGTTATTATTTTTGAGTCCTTCTTAAGCTTTGTAATATCAAGATTATATTTCAGGTTTTTCGAAATCAAAATATTCAGCAAGTCCCAACCTTTACCGTTCACCTTTACATCGATTGAATTTGGAATTTCTTCAGCAAGCGCCTGTGACTTTGAAGACTGAACTTCAACAGGGATAGAGATATCCAGTGAGTAGCTCAGGTTCAGCTCGATATAAAGCCACAGCGTTAGAGCAAATAAAAAAGAAAAAAAGAAAATTTTATAATTTTTGTTCATTAATTCTGATTGCTTAGCTGACTCTCCCAGCCGTCGTTCCTGAGCTCATTTCTAAATGTACTGTGCACAAGGATGTATGAACCAACGGACGGATTAAGTTCAATAAACACACATTCCCCGCCACCTTCAACCGAATTATATTTCCACATCTGGTAGCTTTTCTTATCTGCCTGAAATGGAAAGTTGTCAACATCATCCGGCTTTCCGTAGGTAACGTATATTCTTCCCCTGTCAGTAGTAAAACCTTCCTTAAAAGACTCTTTAAATAATTTGTTTGCTTCATTCACTTTTTTGAAGTAGTCGATCTTGAATTCATTCTGAGCAGTCTCTTTATTTGAATCTCTCTTCTTCCAGAATTCAAACATGAATTTTCTTTTCTCGTCAAGGTTACTGAGATTACCATAATTTTTTTTCTCCAGATCAGTCCTTATATATCGTGAAACATCATACTCTCTTTCGATCTCTTCATCCTTCATTTGTGAGTATTCACTCGTCAGAAAATTTTGTGATTCAACGCCGGAATTACCTGAAATATTATCTGCTACATTAAATACAAATAATTTTTTTTCTTTGGAAGATATGGATTCACCCGATTTACTTTCCAAAGCGATGTTTAAAAAGTAGATCCCTGATTTTAAAGTGTCAATACCCATTGTACCGTATTCAGCGATAGAGTTATTTTTTGGGGAAATGCTCTTGCTGTCTGCTATAACAAGATTCTTGTTCATATCATATAAATTTTTCTCAAGTATGTAACCACTGTCAGTGCTTAGATTATACAATTCAAAATAATAATATATCCTCTTCATTGTATTCCCGAATAAGGAAGAAGGGTTTGGTATTATCAACAAAGTATTTTTATAAAAGCTATTGTTTGCATCAGTTGATTTTGTGATCGACGATGAAAGTTCGACGTCACTTAATTTCAAAGCAGTTAGATTCTCCGGAATTAAAACTGTATATTTTTGTGTATCCGAGCTTAAGTTGTTATTTTGATCTGAGCCGATAATTTCCAGTAAATATTCTCCTGGATTAATTGAAAAATTCATTTGCCCGATAAGATTTCTTTTTATCTCAGAGCCGGAAGTATCATTCAAAATGGAATTACTGCTGTAAGGCTGTGACATTAAAACAGAATTGTCCGCATTATTAACAATTCTGATATCAATAATAACGTTTGCTTTGTAACTGCCGTTTTCGTTAATGTACTTCAAAGAACCCTGATAAAAAGAATAGTATATTTCAATAAGCGCTTTTTCATCAGATTCTTTAAAGACCGCATAGCCGCTGTTAAACTGAAATGCTTCCTCACTGTATCCGGCTTTTAGTGAAAGAAGGAATAGTGAAATAAATAATAATGTTAATCTATAATATTTCATATAAACAAATTTAATGTGAGAAAATAAAAAAGGCAATCCTTAATTAAAAGAATTACCTTTTTTAATGTTGAGAAATTCTTTTTTTCTAGAATCCCAGGTTAAACGTAAAGAATTGGTTTGTTGAGTTAAATCCTGTCTGCTCAATTACTCTGTATGCATAATCAAATCCTAAATTTACTCCGCCGACAGGATATCTAAACCCTACGCCGAACGAAGGTCCAAACAAAGCTTCATCCTCTTCTTTATCCGGTAATACTCTTAATGCTCCTCTTAAATAAAGATAATTATTATAATTATATTCAAGACCGAATTTGTATTCATCACTTGCATAAGATGAATTCTGGAAGGTCGTGGATAAATTTAAGTAATTACTTTTATTGAAAGTGGCTTTGTAAGATAAACCTATTTCAAGATTTGTAGGTAATTCAAATTCCTGCAAACTTACTCTTCTGACAACTGTAACACCGTTCTCAATATAAGTTCTGTCGAGACCCGGTCCGTCAAACTTCATTCTTGGTCCTAAGTTCTTCAAAGCAATACCGAACATAAGACCGCTCTTGCCTGCTAAATACTGAAGACCGAAGTCAAAAGCAAAACCTGATGCAGTAACATTAGCAACATCTTCGCTAATGTATTTTATGTTTGTACCAAAGTGTATCTTATCTGTCATTGCGCGTGCAAAGCTGATATTACCTGTTATATATGTCGGACTGAATGTTTCTCCGGTACCTTCCGGAGCATAAACCGTTGTAACCAGTTCCGGATCACCAAAGTCAAGATTTTTTATTGAAAAACCAAGTACTCCAATGTTTGCTAATTTTACTGCTCCGCCGGCATACTGAACACTCATATCTGCAACGTAATTCATATATGAAAACATTGCTTCACCGGTTTTATTATTGATCACTGCTAATCCCGCAGGATTCCAGTACATTGATTCTATACCCTGAATACTTGCAAGGTTTGATCCTTGAAGTGAAGTTCCTATGGAACCCACCGGTATCAAAAGTTCATCAGCGGCATTAAGACCAAGTTTGTTTCTTGGACCTGCAAATGTCAGTGATGACAAAAACAAAGTTACTATTAATATTAATGTATAATTTTTTAACATTTTAATTTCTCCTTAAAATTTAAGTTAGTAAACCGGGTGTTATTAACACCCGGAGTACGGAATTATTAGAAACTAATCCTTTCTTCAGATGTAAATATTGCCAGTTTGATAATTTTTTCCCCGATACCAGGTGCTTCAACTAAAGCTATGTACATACCGGAAGCAACCGGGACAGATTCGAGATTTCTTAAATCCCATGCTAATGTTGATTCATCATTGCTCTTATCCAATTTCCGGATAAAATCACCACTCAAAGTAAATATTCTGATAGAACAGGTCCTTGGCAAATTTCTGAAAGTGATAAATCTCGTAGTTGTGCTTTGCTGAAGATCACTGAATCCGTAATATGGATTTGGAACCACTCTGATTTTCTCCATATCGTTTTGTGATTTTGCAAGATCATTGTTTCCAACCACCGGCGCAGTTACGTTGAAATCATAGAAAAGTGGAAGTCCGGTAACTTGTATCGGTCTTGTTGTAGTGTATGGATAAATTGACAGCACATCTCCAGATCTGTAGTTAGTAGTTGGATTTATTTTCTTTGGGTACCATACATATAGTATATCAAACTGTGCCTGTTGAGTTCTTAAATTTTTTGTAGTGTAAAATGTGTTTTCAACCGGGCTGTAATCTGAAGCAAAAACATATAAAATTTCAAGTCCACCGGTTTTAAAAGTTGTCGGATCCCATTGTCCATCTAATTTACCTCTTCCAACTTCAACTCTTTGTCCACCTATCGTTGCAAATAATGAGTCATTATTTTCAAGGAATGCACAATTCAATTGACGTTTACCTGGGGCAATAGAATCGTTACCATCAATTACTTCATATACTTTGAATGGAACAGGTCTCATATTCTGATAAAAGAACTGTGGACCTGTTCGCGTAATAAAAGGAACAAATGAAGGATCCGCCGGTGGTAACAACGTGTTGTTGGCATATCTGTAAGCCATTTGTCCGCTATTAATATCAGAATATTCTATAACTACCTTATGAAGCCTTGACGAAGGGATAGTTGTTAATGCTCCGGAGAATGTACTTGCATTTGGATAAGATAAACCTAATTCTTTACTTTGGAAAGGCCTGCTACCAAGCCCTGCTGCAAGTGAATCTACACCTCTTAAGTAAAGATTTCCTAAAGGCGCATATTCCCAACCGTTAAACCTGGATTGTGAACTATCTCTTGGTGTCGTTACATCCCTTATCACACCGGAATTAAGTATTTTTTGTACTTTAACTAAAACACCATCAATTATTTTGGATGAATCATCAGGAGCTACACTTCCAAGTGGTGTTCTATAATACTTATTATTTCTAAATATAGTATCAAATGATGCTCCGCTATTTTCTGACCTTAGCAGATTGTATGTTGTATCAGGTGAATTAAACATGATCCTGTATAATGCAGTCTTTAATTTATCCTGATCTTTGACTATCGGCATGACACCAAGATCTCTCCTGTTAGTGTTTATAGTATCACCGTTCTTCAAAACAAAATCACTACCTGCTAGAGGGGATTGAGGAGTTACTGTTCTGATTCCTGAAAGGAAAGGACTTCTTATAACTTTTCTGTCAGTTTTTACCTTTGGATTTGTTCGGTAAGCGTAAGCTACGATCGCAAATTTGTAAGTATTACCAAATATCAGATCGGTACTTCCTCCATTTTCTTCAGGAAAAGCTGTTTCAGTAACTAAATAATTTCTGAATATTCCCGTTCCGCATGTTGCTGGTGTACCTAAAGGCGGTGTATTACAATTTGGGAAACCGTTTGGAAGAGGAGCGGTATAATATGGTACAACCGGGAAATTTCCATATTGAGCGACGCCATTTACAGTGATACCGGTTGGAAGCGTGTCAATGATTATTCCTATCGTGTCTATTTTATCATATATCTGTAATAATTTAACATTGTCATTTATTGAGGATGGATCGTTGAAATCCGGGAAATTAATTGCAGATCTTCTTAATTCATAAATTTCATACCCTTCAAATTTTAAAAAACTGGTATCTGATCTAGGCTGCAATAATGAATCCCAGACCAAATATGATTCAGATGTGTCTGTCCAGGAAAATGAAATGTTGGCGGTTCCAATTGCACTATTCTGAACACCGACACTGGTTGATACTACAGGATTTGGAGGTGGTGCATTCACAGCAAAATTGGCGTTGTAAAGAGATTGTGCAGTTGCGTCAGTTCTTTTTAATTGTGTTACTGAATTGAAATTGTTTGAACCTTTTGCAACAAATTGACCTAACACAATAGTTTGTGTATCTCCGGGAGCAACACTGAATAACGAATCACCTGAGTTAAAAATAAATCTTCTGTCTCCAGGAGGACTTACTTCTGGTGTACCGGTTAAAAGACCGCCGCAATTTGGAACTCTGGCCAGCCCTGCCTGACCATTGGTTCCTCTTTCTGACCAACCTGTAAATCTTTCCGGATCTCCCGGATAACAAAATTTGGTAGGCAATAAATTAGCAGGATACAACCAAGGTGTACCATCTCTTTTGACACCGGTCTGATACCTGTAAGCTTCTAATGGTTGTGAAGGATCATTTTCACAAACTGTAGTACCTGTGTTTGTAAAATAAACAAATGAACTTAATCCTAATTCTCTGAAACCTCTTTTTACAATTCTATTCGGTGATCCGGGTGGAGAAAAATATACCACTGAATCAGCCGGATTACCTGTTGGTACTATCGGACTTTGGAAAAAGTCCATTCCTGATGCCGGAGGCGCTTGTCCATAAGATGGAGGTGTTCCGCTTCCGTCAACATTGTCAGCATTATAACAGAATGCCATATCCTTATTTCCCGATAGGGCAGAAGTATCGCATCCGATATAATCATCTGATGCATCACCAAGATCTGGATCGACAACAACACTAAAAAAAGTTCTTTCCCAGGTTGTATTTGATTTATTAATTACTACCCAGTTGACAAACTGAAGATCTTCCAGACCCTGAGTGTTATATCCCCATAATGTTAAATGAATTTCTGCACCTATTGGTGAAGTTCCACCACCAAATCCTTCTCCAACAGCATGTCTTTCAGGAAATCCGTCGGTCATACATAGAAACAGAGTTTGCTCTGCATCTTTGATACCCGGAACATCAATTCCCGGATCGTATGAGCCACTGCTATTTATGTCAACATAAGGAGCACCAAAAGGAACCATATCGCCCCATGCAGCATAATCAGGGTTATTTGAAGTGTTATCTCCGGCTTTAACCTTATATATTCTGAATCTTGAATCTGTTTTTACTACGCCATTAGCATCTATATAGCCCGGAGCATATTCACCGGCATATGATGCTGCCGCCTGTCTGATATTACCGTTATAAAAACAACCAATTGAAAGTCCTGAAGTAAAAATAGCAAATCTGTTAGAACCCACAGGCCACATAAATCCGGGAGTGTTTGTAGTTCTGATATCCTGATTAAATGTTCCGCTGTTTTGGAACCAAGTTGAAACACTGTTTGGATCAAAGCTTGATTGTAATTTCACAAAAGCGCTTGTGCCGTTAGGCGTTGAATTATCCGTTATTGTTCCCGGACTTTTGTCATTTCTCGGACCGGGAGCATCCTTTCTCGGGGCTGAAGATACCAAATTAGAACTTAGTATCAACAGTAACAATATTATTAAAAATTTATTCATATTAGTTAAATTTTAAATTTTAAATTTTAGAAACTTAGCTTAATTCCAAATCTTACCTGACGCGGTGTACCCCAGTTAGTAATATTAGCAACTCTTATTCTGAAATTATCCCTGAATAACTGATTTGCTACTGCACCGGTTGGTGTACTAAGATAACCATTATCATCCGGTCTTCCTGTTGCACCGTAAACTCTATTTATTAACTCAGAATTAAACAAATTTAAAATGTATACATAAAAATTTAAATTAGTCTTGAGTATTTTTACAGTCTTGTCAAGTTTAGCATCCAGTCTTAAATTCCAGTCTGTGTATACCTGATTCTTTGTTGATTTTACTAAACCATCATCTACGAATTGACCAATAGGCAATTGTCTTATGGTGTAAGGTCTTCCGCTGTTAAAGCTGAATAGCGCATTAAATCCAAGGTTTGATAAAACTCCACCCCAGAATCCTTTGGGTACGTCTGATGATCCGTATCTGTAATCCAAATTGATATTGCCTGTATGTCTTTGATCATAATCCTGTGGGAACGCGAATTTTGGTAATTCTGCATTGGGATTGTTAGCTAATTGGAACTTTGTGTTTGGATCTGATCCTATACCTGAAGCAAATAATAATGTATAAGCAATATCCACCGCAAGTCTGTTCACTCTTCTCATACTCATATAAAAATCAAGACCTCTTGAAATACTGAAATCTGTATTTGCATATAATGCATAACCGGAAGGAACAGTTGCTGAACCGTTAATTCTTGTAACACCGATCTGATCTTTTGTTTCTTTGTAATATGCTGTTAATCCTAAGTTAAGATAATCTCCTATTTCCTGCTTAAATCCAAATTCATAAGAAGTTAATTTTTCAGGTCCTAACGCTGAGTTTTCTGCAACATTCTGCACAGAATTTGCAAAGAAGAATTGGAAAGCCAGCTTGTTTATGTAAAGAAAATCAAGTGGTGGCATCTGAATAAATTTTCCAAACTGTGCAACAAAAACTGTTTTATCTGTAACAGGGAATGAAAATCCTAATCTTGGGCTGAAAAAGACTTTACCTTTACTTGGTTCATAAACATCACTGCTTAAGAGTTCACCGTTTGCTCCTAATAATACTTTCGGATCTTTTAAAATATCTGTTTTAACGTCAAGGTAATCCATTCTTAAACCGGCGTTTACAGTAAAATCATTAAAATCAACTTTATCCCTTATGTAAAATGCACCTACAACAGGATGCTTAGCTTCAATATCTTCACCTGAAACTATTTGATTACCAAACTGATCTCTGATGTCAACTCCATAGGAATTCAATAGAACGCTTCTTCCAAACCATAAATCTCTTGGATTAACCTGATAGATCGGTTGACCTGAAACACTATCTAAGCCGACAATTGCATTTGCGGCAACTACCATAGGATTAAATAATACTTTTTTTAAAGTATGGTATCTGTATTCACCGCCGAATTTAAAATCATGATCTCCATATTTCTTGGAAAGAATTGAATAGGAAGCATCTAATTTTCCACCAATATATTCCAGTTCTTTACTATCAAACTGATTAAAAATTCTTCCGTCTTTAAAAAAGACGTTTGCAAAATTCGGATCTGCTTCAAGTCTTGTTCCCTGACTTGAAATACCCGGATTTCTCAAAGTATCGCCGTATGCAAACCAGTCATCCTTGAAAAATGCATCCTGCGTTATATTTTTGTTTTTGTAATAATTCGCCTGAAGTTCATAAAAGAATTTATTTGAAACAGTATGTGAAATTCTTGCATAAATTTGTTGATCTTCTACTACGTTTAATGGAGCTCTTCCACTATTTGTCAACGCCCAGCTTTGAATGAAATTTCGTGCATTTTTGTCTGTTCTTAAATAACCTAATTTTAGTTGAACCGGAATTTTTGATTTCTTGATTTGTGAAAAATCAAAATTTAATCTTCCGCTGTATGACCATAATTGCGTATTATAATTAGGAATGATACCATCTGCAAATATTTTATCTGCAATCCAACTTGGATTTGTTACTCCCAAAAATTGTCTTTCGACTCCACCATAAAAATTAATAACATTGCTGATTCCCTTTGATGGAATTAATGGTCCACCAAATGAAACATTGTAAAGATTATATTGCTGAGACTTTGTATCAATCCAATTTCCTGAAACTGCATCTGTGATACCTTCTACTGATCCGGTATATCTGTCTGAACCGCTTTTCGTTGTTACGTTGATAACACCATCAAGAGCATTACCATATTCAGCACCGAAACCACCTGTTAACACTGCTAATTCCTGCAGCAAACTGTTCGGAACAAATGCCGTAGACGTTCCATCAACCGGATTTGTTGTAGAAACACCATCCACTATAATTGAGTTAGTTGATGTTCTACCACCTCTGATGTTTATATTTGTACCTCTTTCATCTGTTACAACACCTGCTGTAGTTGAAGCAATATTTTGAATACCTCTGATACCGGTATTTTCAATTTGCTCTTGACCTACAAGCCTGCCGCTTTGCTCTACATCAATTCCTTTTCTCTCTGCCTGGATTTCAATTACTCCTGTGGTTATTTCTCCACCGGTCGACATTTCAAAATTAACTCTTGTCTTTGTATCAACTGAAACTCTTACTCCTGTTTGTTTCTGATTTGTATAACCAATGTATGAAGCTTCAACGTCATAATTTCCGACATCTACATTGATTATGATGTATTCACCATTCCCGTCAGTGATCGAACCCTTACTTGATCCGACAATCTGAACTACGGCTCCTACCAAGGGTAATTTATCCTTAGAATCAATAACAGTTCCGTTTATACTGCCTGTAGTCTGGGAATATGAGGTTGTATTTGTAATCGTTATTGCGGTAAATACTAGGAAAGCAATAAATCCAATATTTTGTATAATCTTTTTCATAGACCTTCTATTTACTGTTTTTTAAAAAACCCTCACAATAAAACAATTTCTTGTCAATCATGAGGGTCGGTTATTTAAAATTATTAAACCAATTGATTATTTAATCAACATCATTTTTTTGGTTTCCTTAAAGTCACCTGCGAACAATGTATAGAAATAGATTCCGCTGCTTAAACTCGTTGCATCGAATACTACTTCTTTTGTTCCGGGTGATACTAATTCATTATTTACTAAAATTGCAACTTCCTGTCCGTTTGAATTATAAACTTTCAATGTTATGTTTGATGTATTTCTGATATCAAATCTAATTGAAGTTGATGGATTAAATGGATTTGGATAGTTTTGGCTTAAATTGAAATCTGATGGAACTGTGCTGGAAATATTATTAACAGAAGTTGAAACATTAACTTTTATTCCCATTGCCTGACCACTACCGATTTCTGCTCCGTTTACGTGTGTACCCGCTAGTGAATCATCCTGAGCCATCATTTGAACTGTCGTTATTGAAAGAGCAGTATTGTTTACTGGTGAAACACTGATAAATCTCCAGTCTCTTTTTGGTACAGCAGGTGTCATTCTTTCTGGTGCTGCCCAGCTTGAACCATTATTATTAGAATATGAGAACCAACCAGCATAAAAAGAGCATGTATCTACTGGACTATATTCTCCGGTTGTTGCTACCATTGACATAAATAACTGATTTCCTGTTGAAGATCGTCCTATTGAAGGTCTGCAGATTGGAAGGAAAGCATCATTTACAAGACCAAGGTTTGGAAAGAAAGGAATGTTTGTCTGATCAGCTACGATTTTTGGAATTCCACCATTTACAGCCGGTGACCAAACTCTGATTGAAGATGGACCTGCAGGATCAAAATTTCCTGCTAATGTCATTAATCCAAGATTAAATGCTACGTATGGCTCGTTATTGTTTCCGAATGCCATACTAATACCTCTTAAACAACCCAATGAATCAGTTGCTTCACTGAAGTCCCATACTAATGTTGGGGTGCTCCATGTCAAACCATTATCTGTTGAAAATCTATAGAACACATCGTTATCAATAACACCATCGCCTGCACCAATATATGCATGACCAACTCTTCCGTTAGGAGCTAAAGCTAAACAATAAGTTTCTGCCTGATCTCCTGGAAATGTGACATAACCGCTGAATATACCCGGAGGTGCTACGTTTGTTGCAACATTTGTTGCTGATACAACCTGACCATTTATTGAAGCTACAAATGCAATTTGAGTATTTGGAAGTCCTAAAACTCTAGCCCAAATACCATCTGCACCTTGTAAAAGACCCGGATCGATCTCCGTGAAAACACCAAATCCAGGACCCGCATCATAATTTATTTTTACTCTTGCTGTAGTTCCATTTGATGTGTTATGATTTGTGATTATAGCTGGTGAACCGCCTACAACATTTGGATAACCTGTTATTGCCGGGAAACCTGCTCTTCCTGAAGAAGGAACATCACCTAAATTTGTCCAGGTTTGTCCACCATTGTCACTATATATATAAGCACATTGTCTTGTTGCAAATCCTGGTACTGTTGAATACATAAATGTAGCATGAACCTTTAATGGATTAAGCGGATCCTGCCAGATTTCTTGAGTTACACCGTTTGACTGTAAGTCATAAACTGTGAAAACGCCTGTTGGTTGAAATGTAAATGTTAATGCATTTGTTCTTACAGGTCCGATTCTGTCCAAAGAAAATACCGGCTGTGTGCCTGTATTGCTATGAACTTCTGAACCGTTTATTGGTGCAGGTACTGGGGCTAACTTTCTCTCGCTCGCCTGTGCAAATCCTGCCGCAATAAATACTATTAGAATTAAGAATGTAGATAATTTCTGTAACATTTTTTTTCTCCTTAATTAGTTAATTAATTTAATAAGTAATTTTTTAAAATCATATTTTTGTTGCGAGGGTCGTTAAATTTTTGATTAATATACTACTAATGCTGTAACTTGTCAATAGAGATTTTCGTATTAAGCAATCATTAAAATATTATTATTAAAAATTTTTTAAAATTTATTGAGTTACAAATGTAT
>Ga0163153_10001201_pt1 | contig 41450 bp, 41 predicted proteins | sample OliLakLV19MP6IB1_FD_148629 | JGI IMG/M metagenome (GOLD analysis project Ga0163153, IMG submission 148629) | Freshwater microbial mat bacterial communities from Lake Vanda, McMurdo Dry Valleys, Antarctica - Oligotrophic Lake LV.19.MP6.IB-1 | ecosystem: Environmental > Aquatic > Freshwater >... | reverse complement strand
CCCCCGCCCAGGCCCGCGAATACAAAGACACGCTGTTCCTCCCCGACACCAATTTCCCCATGAAGGCGGGCCTGCCCAAGGCCGAGCCCGAATGGCTCGCTCATTGGGACAAGATCGGCTTGTACAAACGCCTGCGCGACACCGCCAAAGGCCGCCCGAAATTCATCTTCCACGACGGCCCCCCTTACGCGAACGGCAACATCCATCTCGGCACCGGCATGAACAAAATCCTCAAGGATTTCGTCGTGCGTTCCCAAGGCATGCTGGGCAAAGACGTGCCCTACATCCACGGCTGGGACTGCCACGGCCTGCCCATCGAATGGAAGGTCGAAGAGAAATATCGCAAAGCCGGTCAAGACAAAGACCAAGTCCCGCTGATCGAGTTCCGCCAGGAATGCCGCGACTTCGCCAATCACTGGCTGAACATCCAGCGCGCAGAGTTCAAGCGTCTGGGCACGATCGGTGAGTGGGACAATCCCTACGTGACCATGGCGCCCTCCAGCGAAGCGATCATTGTGGGCGAAATTCAGAAATTCGTCATGAACGGCGCACTCTATCGCGGCTCGAAGCCGGTGATGTGGTCCGTCGTCGAAAAAACCGCGCTCGCCGAAGCCGAAGTCGAATACCACGAAAAGCTGTCGCCCACGATCTTCGTCAAGTTTCCCGTGCGCGCTGCTGGCCAACTGGAAAGGGCCAGCATCGTCATCTGGACGACAACGCCCTGGACCATTCCCGGCAACCGAGCAATCTGCTATTCGCCAAAAATCGCCTACGGCCTCTATCGTGTGGGCGCCACAGGCGAGTTGCTTGTGCTCGCCGACACGCTCGCCGAAACCGCCAAGACCGCGGCCAAAATCGAAGAGTGGGAGCGCGTCTGCGATGTCGATCCAACGGGCCTCGTCTGCGCGCATCCGTTTGCGGGCCAGGGCTACGACTTCCCCGTCCCGCTGTTCGCGGGCGAGCACGTAACCGACGACACCGGCACCGGCTTCGTCCACACCGCGCCCGGCCACGGCGAGGAAGACTTCGAAATTTGGATGCTAAATCCGCAAGCCCATCCCAAAGAGGGCCCGCCGATCCCGTTCACCGTATCGGAAGACGGCTCGTTCTTTCCGCACGTGCCCATCTTCGCAGGCAAGAAAATCCTCACCGCCGACGGCAAGGACGGCGACGCCAACGGCGCCGTCATCGGCGAACTGATCAAGGCGAACGCCTTGCTCGCCAAGGGCAAGCTGCGCCACGACTATCCGCATTCCTGGCGCTCGAAGGCGCCGGTGATCTTCCGCAACACGCCGCAATGGTTCATCGCCATGGACAAACCCATCGCGAACCTCGGCAGCAAAACACTGCGCGAACTTGCGCTCAAGGCCATCGACGATACGCATTTCGTGCCCGAGCAAGGCCGCAACCGCCTGCGCGCCATGGTTGAAAAGCGCCCGGACTGGGTGATCTCGCGCCAGCGCGCCTGGGGCGTACCCATCCCGATCTTCATGCGCAAGGAAGGCGGCGAGATACTACGCGATGCCGAAGTCAACAAGCGCGTCACCGATGCCGTCGCCAAAGGCGGCACCGACGTCTGGTTCACGACGGACATGCAGATTTTCCTCGGCGACAAATACACCGCCGCCGACTACACCCGCGTCGACGACATCATCGACGTCTGGTTCGAGTCGGGCTCAACCCACGCCTTCGTCATCGAGCCTGACCCCACGCAAGGCTGGCCCGCCGACCTTTACCTCGAAGGCTCCGACCAACACCGCGGCTGGTTTCAATCCTCGCTGCTGGAGTCCTGCGGTACCCGCGGCCGCGCGCCCTACAAGACCGTGCTCACCCATGGCTTTGTGCTCGACGAAAAGGGCTACAAACAGTCGAAGTCGCTGGGCAACACGGTCGAACCGCAAAAAATCGCCGAGCAGAACGGCATCGAGATCATGCGCATCTGGGCGGCGTCGTCCGATTTCACGCAGGACATGCGTCTCGGCAACGAGATCCTGAAGGCCAACGTCGAATCCTATCGCAAGCTGCGCAACACCATGCGCTACATCCTCGCAAATTTGATAGAGTGGAAGGACAGCGAACGCGTGGCCGTCAAGGACATGCCAGAGCTCGAACGCTGGATCCTGCATCGCATCAGCGAACTCGACGTCACCGTTCGCAGCGGTTACGCGGCCTTTGACTTTAATCGCGTCTTCACCGCGGTCTTCAATTTCTGTACCACCGACCTATCGGCCATCTATTTCGACATCCGCAAAGATGCGCTCTACTGCGACGCGACCTCGTCGTTGCGCCGAAGAGCCGCCCGCACCGTGCTCGACCATCTGTTCAACCATCTGACGGCGTGGCTCGCGCCCGTCATGGTCTTTACGATGGAAGAAGTATGGCGCACGCGTCACAACGGCGAGAACGACAGCGTCCACTTGCGCACCTTTCCCGAAGTCCCCGCCGACTGGCACAACAAGACGCTCGCCGAAAAATGGACCCGTGTCCGCGAGCTACGCCGCGTCGTCACGGGCGCCCTCGAAGTTGCCCGCCGCGAAAAAACTATCGGCTCAAGCCTCGAAGCAGCGCCCACGTTGCACGTTGCCAACGCGGACGCGGCATTGTTCGAAACCCTTGACCTCGCAGAAATCACCATCACGTCGGCTGCATCCATCGCCGTGGGGGAGGGCGCCTTCAAGCTCGATGACGTCACCGGCGCCAGCGCTTCCTTCGCCAAAGCAAATGGCGCCAAATGCGCCCGTTGTTGGAAAATCCTGCCCGATGTGGGAAAGAGCGCTGTTCATCCACACATCTGTTTGCGCTGTGAGGCAGCTGTCACGGAGCACGACAAAAAGTGAAACGCTTGTTGGCGCAACCGTTCAACTTTGGCCTTGCCATCGCCGCCACCGTCCTGGCGTTGGACCAGGCGTGGAAAGTGCTGTTCCTGCACGGCTTCGGCTGGGTTCGTACCCTGGGTAACCAGCAAAACGACATTCGCCTCGAAGTTCTGCCATTTTTCGACATCGTGATGGTGTGGAATTACGGCATTTCCTACGGCCTGTTCCAGGCCACAACCGATTTTCACCGTTGGGTACTGGCCTTTTTTGCCATCGGCGTCACTTCGTTCCTTGTCTGGTGGTTGCATGGCGTAAAAGACTTGCGGCTTTCCCTGGCAATAGGCTTAATTATCGGCGGCGCCGTAGGAAATGTGATTGATCGCATAGTTTACGGGGCAGTAGCCGACTTTTATCTTCTCCACGCTTTCGGCTATTCTTGGTATGTGTTCAACATTGCCGACACAGCCGTCGTGGCGGGTGTGCTGATTATGGGGTTCGACCTCGTGGTCAGCGAATACAAGGCAAGAGTGCCGGGCGTTCACAACGCCAAGAATACCAACAAGGAGTAAGCCGTGAGTCAAGTAAAGCGCAGTTTGATGGTGGCCGGAATGTTCGCCCTCACCTTGGCCGGCTGCACCGGCATGAAGGAATCTCTGGGTGCGGCCAAGCAGGCACCCGATGAAACCAGCGTCACAGCGCGCGCTCCTCTCGTTGTCCCGGCGACCTTTGCCCTCAAGTCGCCCCAGCCAGGCGCCCCGCGCCCGCAGGATTCCGATGCCGCCGATCAAGCCCAGCGCGTGCTTGGCGGTGCGCCCAAAGTTGCTCCGGCAACGCAGGGTGAGTTGGCGTTGCTCGCAGCCTCGGGTGCCGGCACATCAGACCCCAACATTCGCCAAGACTTGCGCCAGGAAGTGGTCCGCAAGAGCAAGCGCAAAACATACGCCGACACTGTTCTATTCTGGCGCGGCCGCAAGGAAGACCCCGGCACCCCGCTGGATGCATCCGAAGAGGTTGAGCGCATCGGCACACCCGCGACACAGGTTCAAACCGCCCCCGTGATCGAAAAAGGCGAAGCAACGCCTGCCGAACCAACCGCCCAGGAAAAGAAAAACGCCGACAAGGAAAGCTCCGGCGGCTGGTTCGACTGGTTTTAAGTTGCTCCCGCTTGTGCGAGAAGGTGGCGCGCTGCAATAATGCGGCGTGACGGATAAGGGCCCGTTGATTGCACCTTAAAAGTTCAGCATGCCCCCTTTCATCCAAGACATTACCTCCGCTCTCACCATCGCCCCTCTTCACGAAGCGTTCGGGAAACGCCAACCGGAGGCCGCAGGAGCGCTCACGCATTGGCGTCAGTCGCCTGACAAGAACATCCGCGCTCTGCGCCATTCTCTCTCGCGTACAGACGATCTTGACGCCGCGCACAACGTCGTCAATCACCTGTCGAAGGATGCCAGCGACGTCATCGTGCTTGGTGTCGGCGGCTCAAGCCTGGGTGCGCAGGCCCTGACCCAATTGGCCTACTGGGGAACGCCGGCCTACGCGCCACGCACCGGCTATCCAAGGCTGCATTTCCTCGACAACCTCAACGGCCCCACCTTCACAAAACTTTTGACACAACTGGATTTGCGTGCAGCCCGCTTTCACGTCGTCTCGAAATCGGGCAGCACGCCCGAACCCATCCTGCAAATGCTGGCGGCGATTGACGCATTGGAGAACGCTGGTGGCGGAAAATATCTGAAACACCATTTCAGTGGCGAAGTCGAACCTGGCGACAACCCGCTGCGCTCCATTCTGACTGCCATAGGTTCGCCCATCCTCGATCACGATCCAAACCTCGGCGGCCGCTACACCGCGTACAGTACAGTGGGTCTGGTTCCGGCGATGCTGGCAGGCCTTGATCCCATGGCCATCAGAAACGCTGGCCGCGAGGCATTCGAGACAGCGGCTTCGGCCGCAGACGGCGCTGCTCTTTGCGTCGCCGCGCGCGACATTGGCCTGTCCCAACATGTGATGTGGGCTTACGCAGACCGGCTGCAGCGCCTCACCAAATGGTGGCGTCAACTCTGGGCTGAAAGCTTGGGCAAAGCGGGGCAGGGCACAACCCCGCTCGACGCGCTGGGCCCCGTCGATCAACACAGTCAGCTGCAACTCTATCTCGATGGCCCCAACGACAAATTCTTCACCTTCGTCGATGCACCTGCAATTACTGGCGCCAAAGCCAATGCAGCCTGGGCCAACAAGCACGGTCTCCAAGCCTATGCGGGCCACGACATCTCTGAAGTCGTCGCCGCACAAATGCGAGCAACGGCACAAACTCTTAGCGCCCATGCCCGCCCGGTGCGCCGCCTCTCTTTGACCAGCCAGCTCGACGAACGCGGCCTCGGTGCCTTGATGATGCATCTCATCCTTGAGACTCTCATCTCAGCGCGTTTGTGGAATGTTGACCCTTTCGGCCAGCCTGCAGTGGAAGAGGGCAAGCGCCTGACCCGTCAGTATCTGGACGGCGGCATTTGAATATCCGCCGTCTCGCCGAGGGCACGATCAACCGCATCGCCGCCGGTGAAGTGGTCGAACGTCCCGCCTCAGCCGTCAAGGAACTCGTCGAAAACGCCATCGATGCCGGCGCCCGCCACATCGACATCTCAATCGCGGGCGGCGGCATGAGCCTGATCCGCATCGTCGATGACGGTAGCGGCATGAGCACAAGCGAACTTGCACTCGCCATCGAACGCCACGCTACGTCCAAGCTGCCGCGCGATGACGCGGGCGCGGATGACTTAACGTCGATCGCGACCTTGGGCTTTCGCGGCGAAGCCCTGCCGTCAATCGGCGCCATTGCCAGGCTCACGATCACCTCGCGAGGCGTGAACGCAACCGATGCCTTCGCCATATCCGTCGAAGGTGGCGAGCCTGCAGCCATCCGCCCCGCATCGTTCGACGGGCCTCGAGGCCACGGCACAATCGTCGAAGTCCGCGACCTGTTTTTCGCCACACCGGCACGCCTGAAATTCCTCAAGTCCGAACGCGCCGAATCCGCCGCCATCATCGAAATCGTCAAGCGCCTGGCACTCGCCCGCGCCGATGTCGGCTTCCGCCTTTCGACCGAAGAGCGCACGGTCCTCAAAGCCGCAGCTGAACCCGGTGATCTTTTCAACAGCCGCCTCGCGCGCATGAGCACGGTGCTTGGCTCGGACTTCGCCGAAAACGCCATGCCAGTCGATGCAACGCGCGAAGGTGTCCGCATTTCCGGCTACGCGGGTTTGCCGACCTTCTCGCGCGGCATGGCAACGCATCAATTCCTCTTCGTCAACGGCAGGCCGGTGCGCGACAAACTTCTCGTGGGCGCAGTGCGCGGCGCCTATGCCGACGTATTGGCGCGCGACCGACATCCGGTGGTGGCGCTCTTCCTCGATATTCCGCCGCACGAAGTCGACGTCAACGTCCATCCCGCCAAGACCGAAGTGCGCTTTCGCGACGCCGCACTTGTGCGCGGCCTGATCGTCAGCGCCCTGAAATCAGCGATCATGGCAGGCTCAGCCCGCGCCTCGACAACAGTGGCGACCGGCACGCTGGAACGCTTCAGAACCGAACATCACACCTACAATTTCGCAGACCCAAGACCCTCGCAGCGAAATCTCGCTGAAGCAGCTGCCTTTTACGCCTCGCCGGAACCGCGCCAAGCCTCATTCGTCGATGCACCGCCGCTCGCACGTCCGCTGACCGAACCCGCACAGTCGAGCCACATGGAGCGCTTCCCCTTGGGCGTCGCGCGCGGCCAATTGCACAATACCTACATCGTCGCCCAAACCGGGGACGGCATGGTCATCGTCGACCAGCACGCGGCCCACGAACGCCTGATGCTCGACCGCATGCAGCGCGCCATCGCAGCCCAAGGCATAGAGCGTCAAGCCTTGCTCATTCCCGAAATCGTCGATCTCGACGGTCCCTCGGTCGACCGCTTGGCGACCCGCGCCAAGGAACTCGCCGAACTGGGCCTGATCATTGAATCCTTCGGCACCGATGCAGTCCTGGTGCGCGAAGTCCCCGCACTTCTCAAAGGCGGCGATATCAAAGGCCTCGTGCGCGACCTTGCCGATGAAATCGCCGAATACGGTGACACGCTCTCGCTCAAGGAACGCCTCGACGAAATCTGCTCCACAATGGCCTGCCACTCGGCCGTCCGCGCCGGCCGCAGCCTGACGCTCGAAGAAATGAACGCGCTCCTGCGCGAAATGGAACGAACCCAGCTCTCCGGACAATGCAACCACGGCCGCCCGACATACGTGGAGCTGAAGTTGTCGGACGTTGAGAAACTCTTCGGAAGACGCTAACCCCGGGACCGCGGGCGTCCCGCCCGCCCTTTTTTATGAGGAGCGCAGAATGCCCACTCGTGTTAGACCAGCGACGCCCGGCGACCTGGAGGCGATCTGCGCTCTCCTTTTGCAGGATGGCGCCGAGCGCGCGGCGAGCGACGGCAACCTCTGGCCCCTCGCAACGGACTCCGTACAACGCATCGCAGTAGAGTTCACCAACGAAGTGCAAAACGAAGGCCCCTTCCATTGGCTGGTCGCAGAAGCGGCAGGAGCTGTCGTAGGGGTGGCACGCCTTGGCGTCATTCCTTGTCCGCCGATTTATCATCTAGCTGGCCAATTGGCGTTTGTCCTGTTCGACGACACCACAGTAAGCAGGTTGGCTCCGGAAGACGCTCTCGCTTTGCTAATCGTCGCGGCCGAGCGCGAAGGCGAGGCTTTGGGCGCGGTCACCTTCATTGCGGCCTGCGCGCCATTTCAACGCGAAAAGCTCCGTACGCTGGAATCCGCAGGCTATGGCATCGTAACGCGCTATCTTGTGAAGCACCGCCTTTCCAACGGCGTTTCTCCCATTTCCGTGCGTGCGGCCTCGTCGGCGGATATTGCCGCCATCGTCGCGATGGGTGGGGAGGCGCAAAATATGCTCTTTCAAGCGAACGCTCAGATGTGGAAGCCGCATCCGGAAGCCCCCTCTCGTTTCAGCGCCTGGATGCACTACTCGCTGACATTGCCGGACCGTTGCATTTTCATCGATGATGGGCACGAGTCGGCAGGGTTTGTGATCGCTCAACCGGTAAGTTCTGTCCACATGCCGGTGGCTTCGAAACGCGACCATATCGGCCTCATCGACGACTTCTGGGCGCCGGAGTTCGCAACAGCGACAACGGGACGAGTTTCAACTTTTGCGAGCGACCTCCTCGCAGCCGCGGAGTTCGAGTTTACTCGGAGGGGCAAGACCAGCGCCATGGCGATCAGTCCGGCGACGTGGCGATCAAAGCAGCATTTCCTTCGCGAACACGGTTATTGCGATGGAAACGCTTGGATGCTGAAAGGCTGAATCACCACAGAAGTTTTTGCGTGCGGCGTCACTTCACCGTCGCGGAAAGAACGGCGCCACAACTGCACCCGGCTTGAATTTCTTCCACGTATCCCACTTCTGAGCCAAGCGATCGGCAATCGCCCACAGGGCCGGTGCATGAAACCCAAGTCCAATATGCGTCGAACGTACCTCGATATTCTCAGCCCGCAGCCCCTCCGGTTCCAAACACGCGCGCCACGCAACCACACCATCCGCCCGCGTATAAATCGCCGTCGCCGGAACCGGAATTGGCATGGCCAACTCTCGCAACCGCGAAGGCGAACGCGGCGCATCTTCCCCCGTTAGCAGTTTCCAGATAACCGCGACATTATTCGCCGTCGGATCGGCGAACGGGCTTCCCAGCGTGATCACCATGCGGACATCGCCCGGAATCTGTCGTGAAATCTCGCGCGCCATAATCCCGCCGCGGCTCCAGCCAATCAGACTGACCGGCAGATCATGCTTGGTCCGCAACGCCTTGATCTGTTCGATAACCGTCGCAAAATCGGCGCCCGGCTTGCGCACATTGCGCCCGCGCTTCCATCCGTGCACGTCATATCCCAGCATCGACAAATAGCGCCGGATCAAAACCGTCGACCGGTCATCCGCCCCAAACCCTGGCAACACAATCACGCCATGCTTCACCCCACGCCGCGCCGTCAACAAAATCGGCGCCGCTGCAAACAGAGCCGGAATATCCAACAACCCCCGCGGCTCGAGCAGCAGCAGACGCTTGGACGGGGGCAATATGTTCTCGCTTTTGCTGCTCATGTCCCAAGTCTACCTCATGGCGTCCAATTGGTTGTTGGCGATAAACTCATTGCGCGGCGGTACCCTGATGAAACAGCATCCGCCATATGCCATCGGCCTCGTGCTGCCATACCGAACTTCGCAGGCTCTTTGCAGTCGTACCGTCCGGTGCGCGGATATGCAGGGCGTATGTTGCCAATACGAAATCTTCGCCGAGGCGTTTTGCCGTGAAGTCCCTGAGTTGATAGTCAATCTGTGTAGTCTCGGCCGCAAGCGAAGCGATGATGTCGTCTCGGTCCCATGACCTCCCTGATTTTCCAAACTCACGGAAATCCGGCGCAAGCAAGGCACCGGCAGATTCAGCTACTGATCGAGTTCCGTAGTCGAGAAGGAGACGCTCCAGTTTCTCAAGCTGTGCGGAAAGGGAAAGCATTTGGATCACACACCCAAGTTCGGGTTGATCAAGAACTTCTCGCCCGTCGCGCGCTTGTTGTAGGCGTTGATCATTTCGGGTTGCAGCGTTTCGACAAGCGAGATTGTTCGCGTGTAGTGGCTTGCGAACGTCGTCTTGATTTCATCGACCACACGTTGGCGCAATCGTTGCCCTTCCGCCGCGCCGATCTTCATCAGGAACGGCGTCAATAGCCAGCCGCCGACGCCCCACGCCATGCCGAACGACCGCGCGAATTCCGTCGGGCCCGTGTCGAGGCCGCCATAGATGTAGACCTGCTTATGGACGGTCGAGCCGTAGCGGCTATAGCTGGCCGAGTTCAAATTCGCCGCCGCCTCCATGCAGGTGAGGATTTGACCGGCGAGCTTGCCGCCGCCGATAGCGTCGAACGCCAGCGTCGCGCCCGTCTCGGCAAGCGCGCGCGTCAAGCTCTCCATGAGGCCGGGCGATTGCGAATTGACGACGATCTTGGCGCCGATGTCGCGCAGAATCTTTTCCTGTTCGGCGCTGCGCACGATATTGACCAAGCCCACGCCGTCGGCCAGGCAAATCCTGTTCAACATTTGCCCGAGGTTGGAGGCCGCTGCCGTATGCACCAGCGCCTTGTGGTTCTCGCGCCGCATCGTCTCGACCATACCGAGCGCTGTCAGCGGATTGACGAAACACGACGCGCCCTCGGCTGGAGTCGTGCCCTCGCGCAGCAGCAAAATGTCGGCGGCTTTGGCGATGCGGTATTGCCCGTACATCGCCCCGCCGATCACGGCCACAGTCTTTCCCAGCAACGCTTTGGCTTGCGGCGATACGCTGGTCTTGACCACCACGCCCGCGCCCTCATTGCCCACCGGCAACGATTGTCCCAGCCGCGCGGTCATAAGGCGCATGAGCGGCGGGGCGATGGGCGCTGCCACCGTCGTCTGCTCGCCCTTGCCGGATACGCGGGCTGATTTCATGTCGGCAGGCCCGATCAAAAGCCCAAGATCTGACGGATTGATCGGCGACGCCTCGACGCGTACCAGCACCTCGCCCTCGGCCGGTTCCTCCACCGCCACACGGGCGAGAGACAACTGCAATTCGCCGTCCTTCGTCACAAGCGAGCGAAGCTGAAGCGCGGTAGTGGGAATGTTGGCTGCCATGAGAACCTCCTGAATTTGCAACCAACTTACGCGCCCGCGCGCGACGACGCCAGTGCCGGGAAAATCGAACGGCGTTGACTTTGCTCCATTCATCAAACCGCGTTCTTGGCGCTCAGAATGACCACCCGCGTGTCGCCATAGGTGCGCTCATCGTGCGCGTCGAACCCCTCCGGCACGGCGAGTGTCTCGTCTGTCGCCATCTCCGCGATGACGAGACAGGCGGGTGCCAGCCACGCCCCATCACGCGCGCTGACCAACGCTTGCGCCACCAGATCGCGGCGATAGGGTGGGTCTAGGAACACCAAGTCAAACGGCCCGCCGGCATTGGGCGGCATCGGCCCGAGCGCTGTCGCATCGCGCCGCCAGATTTTGGAGGCGCCTGTCGCCAGCGCCGCCTCGACATTCGTCCGGATCAACCCCCGGCTTTCGGCATGATCATCGACGAACAGCACAAAGCGCGCACCGCGCGACAAAGCCTCAAGTCCTAGCGCCCCCGTGCCCGCAAACAGATCTAGCACCCGCGCCCCGTCCAAACCGAACCCAATACCGAATTCATTATGCGCGAGCACATTAAAAATCGCCTCACGCACCCGGTCAGACGTCGGCCGCACCCGGCTGTCTTTCGGTGCCGCCAGCGTCAGTCCGCGATGTTTGCCCGCCACAATGCGCATCGCTCAGCTTTTCATTGTCCCCAACTGCTCGCGCATCACCTTCGCCAGTACCTCGTCGACCTGGCCCTCTTTGAGCAGCCCCAGATGAAACGGCCCGAACGAGACGCGGATCAAGCGGTTCACCTTGACCCCGACATGCTCCATCAACTTGCGCACCTCGCGATTCTTGCCTTCCTTCAAAGCAATCGTCGCCCACGCGTTGCCGCCCTGCTGGCGCTCCATTGTCGCTTCAACGGGTCCGTAGTTCACCCCTTCGATCACGACGCCCTTCTGTAAGCGGTCGAGATCGCTTTGCATCAACTTGCCGAACACCCGCACCCGGTAACGCCGAAGCCAGCCATTGGCCGGCAACTCAAGCCGCCGTGCCAGCTCACCGTCATTAGTCAGCAGCAACAGCCCTTCCGAATTATAATCGAGCCGCCCAACCGAAATCACCCGCGGCATCGAAGCGGGCAATTTTTCGAATACGGTCTCGCGATCCTTTTCATCGTGGTGGGTCGTCATCAGACCTTTGGGCTTGTGATAGCGCCACAGCCTCGTGCGCTCAGCCGCTTTGACAGGCTTGCCATCGACCGAGATTCTGGCGCCCGCCTTGACCTTGAAGGCCGGTGTGTCCAGCTTTTTGCCATCTACAATCACCCGGCCCTCAGCGATCAACTTCTCGGCGTCGCGCCGCGAGCACACGCCCGCGCGCGCCAGCACCTTGGCAATCCGGTCACCATCCTGCTTGTCGTCGTCGCTCATGAACGGGGTTGTACCAGAGCCGCCCGCAAGGCATACGGAAATGATGACGCAAGCCGACGAGCACTGGATGAGCGTGGCCCTCGCCGAAGCCGAGGCCGCAGCCGCGCGCGGCGAGGTTCCCGTGGGCGCGGTCCTGATTGGCCCAACCGCGGGCGAGATGCTGGCATCGGCTGGCAATACTATTGTGGAAACCCATGACCCGACGGCTCACGCCGAAATGCTGGTCATCCGCGCCGCAGCCGCACGCCTAGGAAATGAGCGCCTGACTGGTTCGACCCTGTATGTCACGCTGGAACCTTGCGCTATGTGTGCCGGAGCAATCGCCATGGCGCGCATTTCCCGGGTGGTGTACGCGGCAGCCGACCCAAAAGGCGGGGCCATCGCCAATGGGCCGCGGTTCTTCGAGCAACCGACCTGCCACCATCGCCCAATTGTGGACACGTTACCCGGCGACGCTGAAGCAAGGGCCTCAAGCCTTCTCAAAGAGTTTTTCCGGGCCCGTCGTTGATCTGGGTCCTAGTAGCACCAACAGCGCCGCGCTAAGGTCAGCGCCATAACTATTCAATACCAGGAGGAAGACCGATGAACTTTGAATACACCGCCAGATCGAAGGAATGGATCCGCCGCGTCAGCGAATTTATGGATCGTAATGTTATACCGGCCGAAAAGACCTACAACGACCAGATGGCCGAAGCGCGCGCCAAGGGAAATCCCTGGATCGTCGTTCTTGTGGTCGAGGAGTTGAAGGCGAAAGCCAAAGCCCAGGGGTTGTGGAACCTGTTCCTGAACGAAAGCGAACATGGTGCCGGACTGACGAATCTTGAATACGCGCCACTGTGCGAAATGATGGGCCGCATAGGCTTCGCATCAGAAGTATTCAACTGTTCCGCACCCGACACGGGCAATATGGAAGTACTCGAGCGCTACGGTAGCGACGCACACAAGGCCAAGTGGCTGAAGCCGCTTCTTGCCGGTGAGATCCGCTCGGCTTTCATCATGACCGAACCCGAAGTGGCCTCGTCCGACGCCTCAAACATTCGCACCCGCATCGAACGCAAGGGCGATCACTATGTCATCAATGGCCGCAAGTGGTGGTCGTCAGGCATGGGCGATCCGCGCTGCAAAATCATGATCGTCATGGGCAAGACCGATCCCGATGGCGACAAATATCGCCAGCAATCGCAAATCCTGGTCGAGACCAATGCGCCGGGCGTCAAGATCGTGCGCATGCTACCGGTCTTCGGTTACGATGACGCGCCGCACGGTCACGCGGAAGTCATCTTCGACAACGTGAAAGTGCCGGTTGAAAATTTGTTGCTCGGCGAAGGCCGCGGCTTCGAGATCGCACAAGGCCGTCTCGGGCCGGGCCGCATCCATCACTGCATGCGCACCATCGGTGCTGCCGAACGCGCGCTTGAACTTATGTGCAAGCGCCTGATGACGCGCGAGGCCTTCGGCAAGCGCATTTCCGAACACTCGGTCTGGGAGCAGCGCGTCGCCGAAGCCCGCACCAACATCGAAATGTGCCGCCTGTTGACGCTGAAGGCGGCCGACATGATGGACAAGGTCGGCAACAAAGTCGCGCGCACCGAAATCGCTATGATCAAAGTGGCGGCACCTCGTATGGCGCTCAAAGTTATCGACGATGCTATTCAGGCTTGGGGCGGCGCCGGGGTCACGACTGACTCAGGTCTGGCCCGCCTCTACGCGGGTCAACGGACATTGCGCTTGGCCGACGGTCCGGATGAGGTGCACAACCGCACCATCGCCCGCCTCGAGTTCGGCAAATACTCGAACCAAATGCGGATGGAAGCCGCCGAATAAGAACTCAAGCGGCGCGCGTCGCCGCCTGAGGTGGAACCAATGGCAGGGTTACGGTCACTTCGGTACCGTGGCCCTGCTGGCTCTGTACTTCGAACGTCCCGCCATGAAGTTGCGTCAGCGACTTGACAAGCGCCAGCCCCAGCCCCGAGCCGCCATGCGTTCGCGCCGGATCATTCGACGCCTGTTCAAACGGCGTACCGATGCGGGCCAAAAACTCTTTGGAAATACCAATACCAGTGTCACGAACACGAAATTGCATACTTCGCTCATCGGCGGTTACGCCCACGAAAATCCGGCCGCCGGCGTCCGTAAATTTGATCGCATTCGATACCAGATTGAGCATGATTTGCTTGAACACCCGCCGGTCTGCCCTGATTTGCAGACTTTCAGGTTTGACGCTGGAACTCAGCTGAAGGTCTTTTTCATTTGCGCGTGCAGCAAATAGCTGAAGTCCACCGTCGATGGCCTCGCGCAAAGGAAAATCTTCATAGTGCAATTCGAATTTGCCGGCTTCAATCTTCGACACGTCAAGCAAGTCATTGATCAGATCAAGCAGCATGCCGCCGGAGTCGTGAACCAGCTTCGCATACTCCAAATAGCGTAGATTGTTCATCGGTCCGAACATTTCCCGCACCATGATGTCGGAAAAGCCAATGATCGCATTCAGGGGTGTCCGCAATTCATGGCTCATATTGGCCAAGAATCGCGACTTCGTATGGTTTGCGGCCTCTGCACGCGTACGCGCGCTCTGCAGATCGCTTTCAAATTCCTTGCGCTTGGTAATGTCACGCGTCACCGAAATGGCATTGTCCCATTCTCCGGTTGCAGGATCGGCCACGAACCGCACTTGCGATTCAAGCCAAACATAGTGCCCCTGTCTGTGCCTGCCCCGATACTCATAGGTGACGGTCGCACCCGTGCGCTTGGCGTCCGCTATCGCGCATTTCACGCTGGCAAGATCATCGGGGTGGACGAGATCGAAGAGTCTGCGGCCGGAAATCTCGTCGGGCGTAAAGCCCAGAACCCGATGGATGGCAGGTGAGATAAATGTCGCCACGCCAGTGCATCCATGCCGTGAAATAATGTCCGTGGCTTCCTCGGTCATGAACCGGTGCGCCGCTTCGCTTTCCTTCAGTTTACGTTCGGCCGCGACTTCACGCGTCACTTCTCGAACCACGCCCAGCAGCGCAGAGATTTTACCGTCAGCCGCTCGCTCAACATCGCCATGTGTGTCGAACACGCGTTCGTCCGGACCTATCCTCCAGGTTCGGGTGCGATAGTAGAACGCCCTGCCAGTCGCCATGGCGGCCGCCACTTCTTCCGCCATCTTGACCCGGTCATCAGGATGAATGTGGCGAACCAGGTACTCGCTGGAAGGTCTGACATCATCAGGATCAAGGCCCAGCATGGCAAAAAAGCCGGGGGACCAATGTGGCTGTGCCGAGCTGATTTCCTGGCGCCAGTACCCAAAATGGGCGGCGCGTTCCGCCAGCGCGAAATGCGTGCCAAGTTCCAGCAGCTGCACGGCCGCAGATGCAGGTGATGGAGTGGCTCCACTTCCACGCAACAATTCATCGAATTCAGAGGTCACGTTTCGGCCTCGCCCACGTCACACTTAAACATGTCACCAAATCTAAGGTACAAGCCGTAATTTTGAAGTGAAGCGGATGGCGCTGAAAGTGGCGCATTCCGGGGTGGCGGCGCATTTTTCAACAGTTCAGCAACCATATTTCGCAGAAAGCAGCGTCAGAGAGCCGTACGGGCCAAACGCCAGGAATTGTCCGCCAGCAACCTGCAAGTATTGCCGTAAGTGGCTGCTGTTTCCGAACTGGCGTTCCCATCCAGGCCGCGCTTGAACACTCCCTGCGCAATGGACGCCAGCCGGAAAATGGCAAAGCTGAGATAAAACGGCCAGTGCTCGATTGAGCGCCGTGACGTGCGCGAACAGTAGCGTGAAACGTAGTCGGCCTCGGCGGGTATCCCGGTCGCCGCATGGTCAACGCCGACCAGTCCGCCCTGGCGCGGGTTCATCACGTGATAGCCCATGCAATTGTAGGCGAGGTCCGCCAGCGGATGCCCAATCGTTGAAAGCTCCCAGTCCAGCACCGCGATCAAGCGCGGCTCTGTTGGATGAAAAATTGTGTTCTCAAGCCTGAAGTCGCCATGCGCGATAGAGATGCTGGCCTCATCGGGAATATTGTCCGGCAGCCAAGCGATCAGCTGCTCCATTTCTGGAATGCCTTCGGTTTGCGCCGCCCGGTATTGCGAGGTGAATCGCGCAATCTGCCGCTCAAAGAAATTCCCGGGGCGTCCGAAATCCCCCAAGCCCAAACGGTTGAAATCTGCATTGTGCAGGCGGGCGAGCGTGTCGTTCATGCTGTCATAGATCGCCGCCCGCTCAAAGGGCGAAACACCCGGCAATTGCGGATCTCGAAATATCCGCCCTTCAAGATAATCCATCACATAAAACGAAGTTCCAATGATGCTCTCATCTTCGCACAAAACATGCATGCGTGGCACTGGCACGTCAGTCCCGGCAAGTGTCTTCATGATCCGGAATTCGCGATCAACCTGATGCGCACTTTTGAGCAGCGTCCCAAGCGGCTTCTTTCGCAGGACAAACCGTGTGTGGCCCGCCGAGAGCAAAAACGTGGGATTGGATTGACCGCCGCCAAACTGCTGCACCGAAAAGGCGCCCCTAAACGAGTCAATCGTCGAACGCAGATATCGCTCAAGCGCCGCTTCGTCAAAGCGATGTGTTTGGCGAACTGGTCCCGCGTCGAAGCTCAATCCTTGGCTCCCGCGCGCTTGGCATAGCTCCAACCGAGTTCCGCCAGTGGCCGCACCGCAGACGCCGTCGATGTCGCATGCGAACTGGCTGCCGTGCCGTCCCTCACGCGCCCCATGATGCCTTGCAGAATGCCCGCGATGCGGAAGAAATTATAGGCGAAATAGAAGTCGAGATTTTCGATTCCCGCCCGCCCGGCGCGCCTGCAGTACATTGCGACATACTCGTCTTCGCTTGGAATGCCGAGTGCCTTCAAATCGGCGCCCGACAGACTTCCCGTGCCCCCGCCGGTGCCGCCCGCAGGCATGCGCCATTGCATGATGTGATAGGTGAAATCGGCGAGCGGATCGCCGATCGTCGAGATCTCCCAATCCAGCACAGCAAGCACGCGGGGCTCGCTCGGATGCAAGACCATATTGTCGAGCCGATAGTCGCCGTGCACGATGGCGCTGCGCTCACCCGGCGGAATGTTGTGCGGCAACCATTCCATCAGCTTGTTCATCGCCGGAATGGATTCCGTTTCCGACGCGACATACTGCTTGCCCCAACGGGAAATCTGCCGCGAGAAATAACTCCCAGGCCGACCGAAATCCTCAAGGCCAAGTTTCACGAAATCCGTCTGATGCAGCTTCGCCAGCGTCTCGTTCATCGCATCGTAAATCGCAAAGCGCTGCTTGGGCTCAAGACCCGGCAATTGCGGCTCCCACAGCACGCGCCCCTCGACGCACTCCATCACATAAAACATCGTGCCCGCGATGCTTTCGTCCAGGCACAGCGCATAGGGCTTGGGCACCGGAAAGCCGGTCGGGTGCAGCGCGCTGATGATGCGGAACTCGCGGTCGACCGCATGCGCCGACGGCAGCAACCTTCCCGGCGGTTTGCGGCGCAGTACGTATTTCGCCTTCGGCGTGATCAATTGATAGGTCGGGTTCGACTGCCCGCCCTTGAACTGGCGGATCGTCAAGGGCCCGGCGAACCCGGCCACATGCTCGCTCAGATATTTCTCGAGCTTGACCCCATCGAGCACATGCTGAGGCGCCACCTCTTTGGTGCCGCTGAACTGTTCTTGCCGTGTTTGCTCAGACATGATTAGCCCTGTTCCCTTTTTATCGCGCGCCAGCCAATATCCTTGCGGCAAAAGCCTTCCGCCCAGTCGACCGACTTGATGGCCTGATAAGCGCGCCCCTGCGCTTGCGTAACATTTTTCCCGCGTGCCGTCACATTCAGCACACGCCCGCCGTTTGCGACAATCTCGCCGTCGCGGATTGCCGTACCGGCATGAAAAACCACGACATCGTTGTCCGCCGCATCATCAAGGCCGCGAATGACCGATCCTTTCTTTGGAGAGTCGGGATAACCCGTGGCCGCCATGACAACCGTCAATGCCGCTGAGGTGTCAAACCGTACATCCATGGAATGAAGCACGCCGTCGGCGACCCCCAACATTAACGCGACAATGTCCGATTTCAGCCTCATCATGAGCACTTGGCACTCGGGATCGCCAAAGCGAGCGTTGTATTCGATGAGTTTCGGCCCATCCTTGGTCAACATCAGCCCGGCAAACAGCACGCCTTTATAGGGCCGCCCGCGCGCCTTCATGCCCAGGATAGTCGGCCGGATAATGCGCTCAAGCGTTAACTGCTCAAGTTCGGGTGTAAACACGGCAACAGGAGAATACGCCCCCATGCCGCCTGTGTTCGCGCCCACATCGCCATCGCCAACGCGCTTGTGATCCTGCGCCGCCCCGAACGGTAAAATGTGTTTGCCGTCCGAGAGCACGAAATAGCTGATCTCTTCGCCTTCCAGAAACTCCTCTATCACAATCCCTTGGGCCGAACTCGCAAACATTGCATCGATGGCAGCACTGGCTTCTGCACGTGTTTCAGCGATAATGACGCCCTTACCCAATGCCAGACCATCAGCCTTCACCACAATCGGCAACGGGTGATCGGATGCATAAACCTTGGCGGATGCCGCATGCTGAAACCGCTGGTAACGCGCCGTCGGGATTCCTTCTGCTTCGCAGAAGTCCTTTGCATAGCCCTTGGACCACTCCAATTCAGAGGCGGCCTTGGTCGGTCCGAAATGCTTGATGCCTTCCAGCGCAAGCCTGTCGGCCAGCCCGCCTGCAATTGGATTGTCCGGTCCAATCACGACAAAATCCACGTCGTTGCGGCGCACGAATGAAACGATCCCCGCGAAGTCCATAACATCGATGGCGGCACACTCGGCGATGGCCAAGATACCGCCATTCCCGGGCGCGCAATAGAGTTTTGCCGTCAACGGAGAGGCTGCAATTGCCCAGCACAGGGCGTGTTCCCGTCCACCGGACCCAATCACCAGGATTTTCATTGTTCACCACCCAAAAGACCACCTGCGGAAAGGCACCCGAACTTGTAACATGCACGAATGGCCAGTGAAACGGATTCGGCGGTTGATGCACAAGCAGCACCGCCTTCAAAAGCAAATATCCCGGAGTTTAGCGTCAGCGAACTCTCCGCCGCGTTGAAACGCACTGTCGAGCGCGACTTTTCCTTCGTGCGCATCCGTGGGGAAGTATCCGGGTTTCGGGGCGCGCATGCCTCGGGGCACGCATATTTTGCGCTGAAAGAAAACGACACGAAAATCGACGCCGTCTGTTTCCGGAACGTCTTTCAGAAAGTCCGAAGCAAACTGAGCGAAGGAATGGAGGTCATCGCCACTGGCCGGGTGACAACCTTCCCAGGCAAGTCATCCTACCAGATCATCATTGAAAACATCGAGCCGGCCGGGCTGGGTGCCTTGATGCAACTCCTGGAGGAGCGCCGCAAGAAACTGGCAGCGGAAGGATTGTTCGACGAAGCGCTGAAAAAGCCGCTGCCGTATTTGCCCACGGTCATCGGCGTAGTGACATCGCCAACCGGCGCCGTCATCAGGGACATCCTCCATCGTCTCTCTGATCGCTTTCCGCGTCACGTGCTGGTGTGGCCGGTATCGGTGCAAGGCGAAAAATCCTCAGCCGAAGTAAGTGCTGCCATAGCAGGCCTCAACGCACTCGACGCCAACGGTCCGATCCCACGGCCCGATGTCATCATCGTCGCGCGTGGCGGAGGTTCAATCGAAGACCTCTGGCCTTTCAACGAAGAGATCGTTGTCCGCGCGGTCTACGCCAGTCTGATCCCCGTGATTTCGGCGGTAGGCCATGAAACCGACACCACGCTGATCGACTTTGCCTCCGACCGGCGCGCGCCAACGCCCACGGCAGCAGCTGAAATGGCCGTTCCGGTTCGAAGCGAATTGCGCCGCCAGGTGGGAGATTTAACGCACCGCAGTGAAGGTGGGCTGCTCAGATTGCTCAAGCAAGCGCGCCAGAGATTGACTGATGTGGCGCGCGCACTTCCGCGCCGCGAGCGTCTCTTGGAAGGGCCACGCCAGAGGTATGATCACGCAGCCTCAAATCTGGCGGGTGCCCTGACGCTACTCGTTCACAGGCAACGCACCCGTTTGGAACGCGCTGGCGCCGGACTGACAAAGGGTCCACTGCTTCAGAACACGCAACGGCGCCGTGAGCGGATAATCGACCTCGGCCATCGTATGCAACTTGCCATCAAACGCCGGACAAAAGACGTTGAACAGCGCTTGAATGTCAGTACGAAACTGCTTGAAACGCTCAGCCACAAGGCCACGCTGGAGCGCGGCTTTGCCATAGTAACCGGACCGGGTCAGCATCTCATCAGACACCGAAATGCCGTTTCGGCGGGCGACGAATTGCAGATATCCTTTGCCGATGGTGCGCTCACCGCAATCGCCGCCGGAACCTCGCCCAGGCCACGGGTAAAATCCAGGCAATCCGGTCAAGGAGACCTCTTCTAACGCAGCGCGCAGACTGGTAAGATGCGGGCCAAATCGAAAGGTATTGTTTGATGAACATCATGGAGCGCGGCATGCGCGGACCGGCCGTGCTGAAATACCTGGACGGAGAATACAAAGTGATCGCGCCCGGTGGATTTGTGATTTGTGCCGTTACTGGTGCGCAAATTCCGCTGGAAGATTTGCGCTACTGGAGCATCGACCTGCAAGAAGCCTATGCCAGCGCCGAAGTCGCCAATAGCCGCTATGCGCAAACGCTGAAAGGGTAATGCGTGATCAATCGCCGGCGAGTTTTAGCCACGGGCATAAGTGTCGTAGCGCTCACTCCTTTCGCTTCGCCCGTGCTCGCCATCACGGACCTTCGCGGCCAGCTGGTTCAAGGCGCGCTCCTGCGCGGCCGCACGCAACCAGACGCCCGCGTTTGGATTGATGATCGCCAACTCAATCTCACAACAAATGGAGACTTCGTCTTCGGTTTTGGCTACGACCGCGCCGATCCTGCAACGCTGAAAATTCAGCGCGCGGGTGAAGCAGCAGAAGAACAGAAAATTACACTCGCCAAGCGGGATTACAAAATTCAGCGCATCAGTGGTTTGCCGGACAAGTTCGTAGACCCACCCGCATCTGTGCTCGCCCGCATAGAGCGAGAAAACAAATTGATCGGCGCCGCGCGGGCACACGACACGGACGAAGCCTGGTTCGCCGGTGAATTTGACTGGCCTGTGAAAGGTCCAATGACCGGTGTCTATGGAAGCCAACGGATCCTGAACGGCGTTCCAAAGCGCCCGCACTTTGGTGTGGACATTGCGGCCGGCGAAGGCACGCCCATCCGCGCGCCTGTCGGCTCAATTGTAGCGATGGCAGAACCAGACCTCTACTTTACTGGCGGCACCGTTATCCTCGATCATGGACGCGGCGTTTCCTCCAGCTATTTGCACATGTCCAGGCTCGATGTGAAAGTGAGAGATCGCGTGGCCAAAGGCGACGTGATTGGAGCGATCGGCAAGACGGGCCGGGCAACCGGTCCCCATCTTTGCTGGCGCCTCAATTGGTTTCAGGAGCGCCTGGACGCGGCCCTTGTGGTCCCACACGCTTAACCCTTTGGCCAGCGGCTGTGTAACCAAAGCCAATTTTGCGGGTTCTCCCGAATGCGTGCTTCAAGAAACTGATTGAGTTTGAGTGCCAGCTCGAACGTATCTTTATCTCTGTCCCCGGTATTCGGCATCGCAAGTTCCGGATAGGCTGTCACCCGGAAATGCTGATCGGACAGCCGCTCGCACCACGCCGGCACAATCGGCGCCCGATGCCGCAAACTCAGGCTCGGCGCTCCGGTTGCCGTCATAGCCGGGCGTCCGAAAAATGGCACCGACAGCCCATCATTCATTTTCTGATCGACAAGCATGGCCAGAAAAGCACCGTCCTTGAGTGTACGCACAATGGCGCGCGCCCCATCTCCACCTTTGGCCGCAAGCGTTGGCAGCCCGATGCGGCGTTGCTTTGCAATCCACTTGTCAACAAAGGGATTGTTGGGTGGGCGATAAACCAATGTCCCCTTGAGGCCTTTGTCACGAATACACGCGGCCATCAATTCCCAATTGCCGCAATGGCCGGAAACAAACAGGCCGCCTCTGCCCTTGGCGATAGCCGCTTCAGCATGTTCCATGCCTCTGATTTCTATGCGCGCTCCCGGCCCCGTTGCCCGAAACCTGTCGAGATGGGCGTACTCGGCAAATGTGCGGCCCAGATTATCCCACATCTGCAAAATGGCACTCTCGCGTTCTGCCTCGTCCATACCGGGCAGGGACCGCGCCATATTGCGGCGCGCCCGTCGTGTCACCGGAAGCCTGGGTCCGATGCTTCGCGCCAGCCAGCCGCCGAAATCGGAGGCTAGCCTAAGTCCCAATAGGCGAAAGAGTCCCATCGCGCCCAGAAAGGGCACATACTCAAGCAGGTACACCGCCATCATCGCGGTTCCCGTTGCGCGCTTGTAGGATCTTAACGCCCTGCCGGGTCGAGGAGTGGAAATTTCTTCAGACATTGCTCGATAAACGTTTCTATTTGACCGGTCGAACTGGCATCAAATTGTGCCGCAACTTTTAACACATCGACCTTGGCGCGTGCGGGCGGCGCAAGTCGAAGCCAATCCTTCTCCGTGGTAAGCAACTTGGCATCATACTGTTTTGCGATTTCAAAAAGCTCGCTCAGATCGTCGTCCGAGTAAGCGTGGTGGTCGGGATACTCACGCTCGACCTTCACCGACGCGCCGCAACGGACAGCGGTCAGGAAAAATTTCTTTGGATCTGCGATACCGGCAAAGGCAACAACGGACTGCCCCTTCAGGCGCGTGTCTTCGCCGCTCAATGGCATGAGGTGTGCGCTGAGTTGTGGTTTGCTCTGCGGGACTTTCGCACTGCCTTCACCCATGACGATGACGGCATCAGCACGCGCCATCCCATCCTCGACGCGTTCCCGCAGCGGGCCGGCCGGGATAAGGCAGCCATTGCCAAACCCCCTCACGGCATCGACAACGACGAACGACAGGTCCTTGGTCAGCGATGGATTTTGAAAGCCGTCATCCATGACGATGATTTGCGCACCGCGCGAAATGGCCAACCGCGCGCCGGCGGGCCTGTCGGGTGATACGACCGTCATGGCATGTTGTGCCAGCAAGAGCGGCTCATCGCCGACGTCGGCGGCAACATCCAGGCTCGCATCGACAATCATGGCACCGGGCACATAGGCGCCGAACCCGCGCGAGAGAAAGGCGACGCGCAATCCCCGCGCCTTCAAGAGCTCGCCGATGGCAATGGCAAGCGGCGTTTTGCCGGTGCCACCGGCCGTCAGATTTCCCACACAGATGACAGGCACCGCACAGCGGAATGGCGCTGCGAACCAGGTGCGCAGATACCCACCCAATCCATACAACCACCCAACCGGCCTCAAGACGAATGCCACTGAGTCGTTTGGACTTTCATACCAGAAATCAGGGGCCCGCAGACGCATGCAAATTCCTCAAATAGGGGGCGAGAAGTTCGAAGGTCCTCACAAGCGGCGCTTTCGTTCCGGCAGCTTTCGCAGCCGCGAGACCTCGCTTCTGAAGTTCCAAACCATCGGTGAGCAATTGTCCTGCACGCTGTGTCAATTGATCGTTCGATGCAAGAACTTCCGCACCACCCGAGGCGGCAAGGACGCGATAGATATCACGAAAATTGCCAATATGCGGGCCACTCATTACTGCGACCCCCAGTCGCGCAGGTTCAAGCGGATTTTGCCCACCGTGTGGAACGAAGCTGCCGCCCATAACCGCCAATGGGCTCAGGCGATAAAATACACCGAGTTCTCCAAGCGTGTCCGCAATATAAATCTCGGTGTCGCGGCCCGGAAGTTCTCCTTTGGACCGGCGGGCGACGCGAAACAGCGGCTCGAGACTGGCAGCGATCTGGGGCCCGCGTTGCGGGTGCCGCGGAACGATCACTGTCAGGAGATGCGGAATATGTGCGGCCAGATCACGATGCGTAAATGCGCCGAGTTGCTCTTCGCCGTCATGACTGGAAGCCAGCAACCATACCGGCCTGCCGCCCACAGCCGATTGAAGTTCGGCCAGTGCGTCCGCATCGAAGGGCAGGGGTTCACCGACGAGTTTGAGATTTCCCGGAATCTCGACGTGTTGAGCCCCAAGCGCCTCAAGCTTGGCTGCCACATCGTCGTCCTGTGCCAGACAAAGATCGAATGTTCCCAACAATTCCGCAGCCATAACTTTGGCGCGCCGCCACCGCCGGAACGAGCGGTCGGACATCCTGGCATTCAAGAGCACAATGGGGATTTGCCGCAACTTGGTTTCGTGCAGCAGATTGGGCCAAAGCTCGGACTCCACCCACAGTGCCAAGCTAGGCTGCCAATAGTCCAGAAAGGCGCGCACAGCGCTCGGCGTGTCGACGGGAACAAATTGATGAAACGCATTGCGCGGCAACCGCTCTCCCATAACGCGGCCGGAGGTGACCGTACCCGTCGTCGACAACACCGTCGTATTTGGCAACAGACGGCCCAGCTCATTGACAATCGGCAGTATCGAAATCGACTCACCGACACTTGCGGCATGGATCCAGACGATGGGACCTTTCGGGCGCACGCGGCCCGGACGGCCAAACCGTTCAGGCAGCCGGTCCGCGTCTTCCTTGCCGCGCGCCAGGCGCCGCCGCAGTAGGCTTCCGACCAAAGGCTCGGCGAAACTTGTCGCTGTCCGGTACGCCGACAGGATCTTTGAGCCCCCCTGCGAAGTCATCACGCGGGGACCCGCGCGGGCTCGGGCTCGACCGTCTCGACCCCCAACGCTGTGTCAGCCGCATCGGTCACGGCCGTAAGTCCGGATTCGACGGCAAGCCGCGCCGCTTTGAGCGCCTGGCCATCCGCGTCACGCGCTACGAAAATGGGTTCGCCCCAGACAATGATGCCGCGCGTAAAGGGCAGCGGGATCACAAATCGGTCCCATGAACTCAAGACGACGCGCGAGCGCGCACTGAAACTGCATGGGAGTATGGGGACACCTGACACGCGGGCGACGGTGACAATGCCATCGCTCGCGCGCATGCGCGGACCACTCGGCCCATCTGGCGTAATACCCACATACTCGTTTGCTTTCAGGGCCTTCAACATGCCGCGCAAGGCCGCGGCCCCGCCTTTGTCTTTGGCAGAGCCCGGTTTCGCCGCAGAGCCGCGAACGGTTCCGTGACCAAAGTACCCGATAGCGCGTGCAATCATCTCGCCGTCCCGATGCATCGAGATCAGCATGTGCATCTTGGCCGTCGTCGGCCACATCGACGGCAGGATCAGCATCCGCCCGTGCCAAAACGCGATGATGAAGGATTGACCGTCGCGCCAGCGCTGCTCCGCCGCTTCGCTGTTTCGAACTTCCCACCGTCCGGTGGCCCAAACCAGGCTGATATACTGTGCTGCGATAAAACACGCCGCAGTTCTGATTGCCTCCGATCTTACAAATCGCTTCCACAATTGTTTCAGCATGGCGTCATTCGCCAACCGCCGCCTGCTGCGGCCGCGTTTCGGCAAACTGCGTACGATAGAGTCTTGCATACAGGCCCGCACGTGCCAGCAACTCGCCGTGCGTTCCCTGTTCGGCAACGCGGCCCCTGTCGAGTACGACGATCTTGTCGGCGTCCGAAATCGTCGACAGCCTGTGTGCGATGATCAGCGTCGTGCGGTCTTTCATTAGCCGCGTCAGCGCGGTCTGAACCTCGCGCTCACTCTCGCTGTCGAGCGACGACGTCGCCTCATCGAGCAGCAGGATCGGCGCGTCCTTCAAAATGGCGCGCGCGATTGCAATCCGCTGACGTTGCCCGCCGGACAAGCGCACACCGGCTTCACCGGCGATGGTATCGTACCCCTGCGGCAGTGACTGAACAAACTCATGCGCGGCAGCCGCCCGTGCCGCCTCTTCGATTTCAGCGCGCGTTGCCCCAGGCCGTCCGCAGCCGATATTGTCGGCGATCGTTTCGTCGAACAGAAACGGCTCCTGCGTCACCAAAGCGATGGAATCCCGCAACGTCGCCAGCGAAACACTGCGCACGTCCTGTCCATCTATCTCGATCACGCCTCCCGCAACATCGTAGAAGCGCAAAATCAGATTGAGGATTGTGCTCTTGCCCGCGCCGGAAGGCCCGACGAGCGCCACCGTCTTCCCCGCTGGAATATCGAATGTCGCGCCGTCAAGCGCTTGCGCAACCGCATTCTGATATTCGAAGCGCACATTCTTGAAGGTAATGTTTGCCCTGTTGGGAACCGGACTGAGCTGAAGCTGTATCGCGCTGCTGTCCAGAACTTCGATAGGCGCGTCGAGGATGGCATACGAGCGCGCCGCCGCAGCCGACCCCTCGCTCAACGCCGTATAGAGGTTCGAGACCGAGCGGATCGACTGATACGACAACATCATCGCGGCCGAGAACGACGTAAAGCTGGCGACATCCATGCCCCGGTAGGCGGCGTAAGAAATCACCGCAGCAATGCCGGCACCGGCCAGTACTTCGGCCGAAGGTGTCGCCGCCGCCCGCGCCCGCGCGCCCTTCATCAGAAATTTCATCCGCTCCGCCACGATGTGCGTGGCGCGCGCCACCGCGTGGTCTTCCATGCGGTACGCCTTGACCACGCGCTTGCCGTCCAGCGTCTCAGACAAATGCGTCGCCAGATCGCCGGTCGCATCCATGCCGCGCGCCGCGGCCTTGTTGGTCTTGCGTCCAAGGTTCAGGGTGAACAGGCCCGTGACCGGCAAAACGCTGCACAGGATCAGGGCCAACAGCCAGTCCTGGATAAACATCACAACGCCAAGGCCGATGATGGTCAAGACATCCCGCACCAGGCCTTGCATTGATCGCGTCACACTTTCCCGCACCAGCAAGGCGTCGTTGAGAAACCGGGCCGAGAATTGTCCCGAGTGCATGGCGTTCAGCCGTCCCAAATCATAATGCGTGATCTTGGCAAACATGGCGACCTGCAGATCGTTGATCACCCCCTGCCCAACTTTCGCCAGCGACACGTTACTGAAATATGAGACGATGGCCTTGAGGGACATGATGGCAAGCAAAACGCCGGGAATAACAAACAGCATCTCCGGCTCTCGCACCGCCGGTGGAACCGGAAACAGCGTTCTGACGACCACTTCCAGAAAATACGCCATCCCGCCCGTCAGCGCGGCCTCAACGACCATCAACGCCACGATCAGGGCGACGACAGACCCGTAAGGCCGGACGAAATCGTTCGCCAACCGCACGAGCGGTCCGGTTGCTCGCTGTGCTACGAGTTTAAGTGCCATGAGCCCTTCGATAAATTGAGTGAGGGCAAACTAGCATGCCAACAAGGGCTTAACCACAACTGCAAGCAAGACACGGTTACTTGCGTTTTCGTGCATTTCCGGCCATTCTTTTCCCCTTAACCAGCTTTTGTTTGCCCGCCAATGCACGAGGACGCTGCGCGGGATTGCTGTCAGGCACAATGCCGGGTTGCAGCAACTGGTGCAGGTGCACCACGAAGTACCGCATGTGAGCGTTGTCGACCGTTGCTTGCGCCGCTGCTTTCCACGCCTCGCGCGCCTTTGCGAAGTTCGGATAGAGTCCCAGGAAATGGATTTGCTCCAGATCCTTGAACTCGACCTTGTCAAGCGCAGTCAACTCGCCGCCGAACACGAGATGCAAAATCTGCTTTGCCATACCACTCCCCAAAAAAAACTACGCCCCCAAAAACTAAGGCAACGAAAGCGATCCGGTTCTCTCCAGAATGGCCGCATGCAGGGCCGGTCCGGCGCATATGACGCTGCGATGCAAAGGCTTGGGCTGATTGTAACCCAATGTCGCCCCGGTATGCTCGCTGACCACGCCGCCTGCCTCCTGCACGATCAGCGCCGCAGCGGCGGTGTCCCATTCGCACTTCGACGACAGCGCCATCATCGCGTCATAAGTGCCGTTCGCCACCAGCGTCATCCGGTAGGCAATGGACGAGCGTTTGCCGATGTCCATTGTGGGCCACGGTTTTGGCCACGCCGGATGAGCAATCACATCGCGGGCCACCAGCATCCGGCAGCCTTCGATCTGCGGCCGTGCACTCACCGCAATCATCTGTCCGTTCAGCCGTGCGCCACCACCGGCCACAGCGGTGAATAATTCTTGCGTCATCGGGTTCAGGACCACAGCGCTCACCGGCGTCCCCGCCTCGACCACGGCAACGCAAATCGTGAATTCCGGTTTGCGCTTGATGAAGGCAAGCGTCCCGTCGATCGGATCGACAACGAACAGCCGCGCCTTGCTCAGGCGTGCCGGTGTATCGGTGCTCTCCTCCGACAGCCAGCCATAGTCTGGCCGCGCCCCGCACAGCCGCTCCTTCAGGAACCGGTCGACCGCCAGATCTGTTTCGGTGACAGGATTACCCTTGGATTTCTCCCAGGACTTCTGCACCCCTTCATAGCCGCTTCTTGCAATCCCGCCCGCTTCGCGCACCGCAGCGATCAGCAACTCCAGATCGGTGACATCAATCGCCCGCAATGGTCATCCCTTCGATGCGCAGCGTCGGCGCGTTGGTGCCATACCGGAAGATCAGATCATTGGCCGCCGTCAGTTCCGCGAACATCGTGTTGAGATTGCCGGCAATCGTAATCTCGTTCACAGGGTAGGTCAGCACCCCGTCTTCGATCCAAAACCCCGCCGCACCGCGGCTATAGTCGCCGGTCACACCATTGACGCCCATGCCGATCAATTCGGTGACATAGAAGCCCTGGCGAATATCGGCCATCATCGCCTGGGGTGTCAGTTTTCCGGGCACCAGATAAAGATTGCTTGTCGAAGGCGAGGGCGGCCCACCGGTTCCGCGTGCCGCGTGCCCGGTCGTCGTCAACCCCAGTTGCCGCGCCGCCGCACTGTCGAGCAACCACGTCTTCAGCACACCGTCGTCAACCAGGTTCATTTGCGCGTTGGCAACGCCTTCGCCGTCGAACGGCTTCGAGCGAACCCCTCGCACGATGTGCGGATCGTCGACGATGCGGATACCGGCCGGAAAAATCCTCTGCCCCATCTTCTCTTTCAAAAACGAGGTCCCGCGCGCGATTGAAACACCATTGATCGAGCCCGCCAGATGCCCGATCATGCTGTTGCTCACCCGCGGATCGAACACGACCGGTACCGCCTGCGATTTCACCCGCCGCGCGTTAAGCCGCTTCAGCGTCCGTTCTGCAGCACTGCGTCCCACCGCTTGCGCGTCCCCCAGATCGGCCCCGTGCCGCGCTGAGGAAAAATCATAGTCGCGTTCCATATGCGTGCCTTCACCGGCCAGCACACTGACCGAGACCGACATGCTCGTCGTCGCATAGCCGCCGGCAAAGCCTTCGCTGGTCGCCAGCGCCACCGCGCCGCGCCCCCAGCCTGCACTGGCGCCTTCGCTGTTGGTGATGCCGGGCACTTCGCGCGCCGCCGCCTCACAATCTTTCGCCAGCTCCACCAGGCGCGCCGAGGACGGCTCGTTTTTATCTTCAAGATCAAGATCGCGGAACGTCTTGGCCAGCAACTCGCGCGGCGCCAATCCGCAATAGGGATCTTCCGGTGTCGTGCGCGCCATTGCCACCGCGCGCTCGGCCAGCTGCTCCAGCGCCCGCGCCGACAAATCGGTCGACGCGACCGAGGCCTGCTGCCGGCCGATAAAGACCCGCAAGCCCAGATCGCTCGACTCTGATCGTCCCACCTCTTCCAGTTTGCCCATCCTGTAGGACACATCCGACGATACCGAATCGAACACCACCGCGTCGGCGGCTTCGGCGCCAAGCCGTTTGGCCTTTGCGATCAAACTTTCAAGCAGGGAAATGCGGTCAGTCATGGGGGAAACCTCGCTTTCCCGGAATGAAACGGCCACAGCGCCTGCCGTCAAGCCAAACCCTTGCGTCATTTGGCCAAAACTGGTCCATATCGCCGCAAATGGACCCAGCCTTCGCACTTTTCGACACCGCCATCGGCTCCTGCGCCATCGTTTGGGGCGAAAGCGGCATCGTGGGCGTCGGCCTTCCTTCCGAATCGCAAGCCTCCACCCGCGCCCAAATCACCAAACGCTTCCCCACAGCGGCCGAGGCACCCCCGTCACCAGGCATCAAGCAGGCCATCGACGATATTCAGGCCCTGCTGCACGGCGAGAAGCGCGATTTGACGGCCGCCAAACTCGACCTCACCGGCATTCCCGACTTTCAGCGCAAAGTCTACGCCGCCGCCCGTGCCATCCCGCCGGGCCAGACGCTGACTTACGGCGAAATCTCCGCCAAGCTCAACGCTCCGGGCACCGCGCGCGCCGTTGGCCAGGCCCTGGGCGCCAATCCGTTTCCCATCATCGTACCCTGTCACCGTATCCTGGCCTCGGGCGGAAAGGCCGGCGGCTTCTCCGCACCCGGCGGCCTCGACACCAAAATGCGCCTGCTCAACATCGAACGCGCTGGCGCCCCGCTCGAGCCCTCGCTCTTCGACCAGCTCCCGCTCTCAGCCCCACCGCGCCGCCCCAGGGGTGACCCGTCCAGCTTCCGCCGGCGGTAACCATCGCCCCGGCGCAAAATCGAAGGGTGTGTGTTTAACACCGCTTTGCATGCATACGTGCATATAAGGTGATTTAAGCAATAAAAACAAAGTCATATCGCCTAAAGCTTATATAAATTTTATATGCACAGCCCGATTTGTGCATATATGCGGCCTGCCCTTCGTTCATCATGCCTTTCAAATTCACCTCAAAAAACCTCACTTATTGAACGTCAAAGCCCGCCAAGCTCGCGACCCTTGTGCCTGTGGCCAAGTCACAACAACCCAAGCATCAACTGCGCTTGCGGCTTAAAAAGAACATATAACGAACAATGATCCATGCCGTCAAGCGAATTTTCAACGCCCCCCCTCGCGTTTTTCGCGCGAGTCGCCTCTTCTCCAATTCTGTCGCGAGCCAATTGGAGTACAATTACCCCGGCGAATCGCTCCCGAACAATAAGGGCAAATGCTGGAGGCATCATGGAGCAGGTTCAAGCTGACCGCACGACCGCGGGCGGTGATGTGGTTTACGAATTCGTGGCCCAGCCCTCAACAATTTACAGCTTCCGCGTCTCGAGCTATTACGGTAGCGCCACCGGCGTCTATGCGATCAGCGCAACGCCGGCCAAGGCCTACGACAGCTTCGAGGCGAACGAAACGATCCTCAGCGCAAAGCGCATATTTGAGGGCGCTGCCATCAAGGCTAAAATCATGGACAAGGCCGACGTCGACTACTTCGTTGTCGATGCATCCGGGGCAGGGGAGCGCACCTTGAAAATCACAATTGCCAACAACTCAACCGCGCTTCACCCCGGTGTCCATGTCTATGACGCAAACAAAACGGAGATCACATCGGCGCGCAATACGACCGCAGGCGGCGACCTTGTGCTGGACATCAAATCCGGCCCCGGACCCATCTATATCCGCGTCGCCGACTACTACAACTCCGACGCCGGCGATTACACGCTGAAAGTCGTGCCGCAATTTTTAGCTCGCTGAAACGCTGAACCAGCCCCCCATCGTCTGCAGCCGCTAACGCGGCGCAGCCACTTCCCCCGCAAGCGGGGGCAGACAGATATTCTGCTGTCTTCCTCCGCTTGCAGGGGATGGGGGACCGGCGCGCGCTCTGTATTACAGATGCTTTTTTTGCGCGCATCGTCCAACGCGCGCGTACGGCTCACAGCCGCCAAGAAATGCGGCGACGTCGCGATTCACGCCGTGAAATCGGGCTCTCCGGCGCGTATCAGGTTGCACACCAGATCGTTGAGCGGCACGCCGATGCCGTGCTTGGCGGCCAGCCGCAGCACCACTTCGTTGCGCGCTTGCCATTCCGTGGCGCGCCCTGCCAGCCGGTCCACCACGATCGAGCCCATGTGTAAGTGCGGCCCCTTCGCCATGAAGGCCCACAAACGGTCGCCCAGATCGTCCGCAAGCTTCGCTCCTTCCGCTTGACCCACCGCGACCACTTCGCGGGCAAGCGCACGATAGAGCCTCGCCACGCCCTCATCCTTCAGTACCTCGTTGCCCCGCCGCGTCAGCACCCCGATCCCCCCGCCCACCGCGTTGAGCACCAGCTTGCTCCACGCCGAAGTCAACCAATCTTCGACGATCCGGACCTCGGCAAACGACTTCGCAAACACGTGCTGAAAGCGCTCGCTGTGCGCGCCCGCCGGTATATCCAGCCGCGCCGGCCCCGTCACATGGGCCTGGCCCGCAGCCGTGCGATCACTCGGACACGCCACCATCGCAGGCACGATATGCACGCCTTCACCAATCAGCGGACGCACCCGCTCGATATGTTCGACGCCGTTTTGCAACACCGCAAGCACGGTGCCGGGACCGCACAATGATCGCAGCCAAGGCTTGGCGTCTTTCGTCTGGTGTGCCTTGGTCGCCAGCATCACAATCTCGAACGGCTTGGCGGAAGCGATATCCAGCACCCGCACCGCGCCGCGCACGTGGCCCCCTGGATAGGTCACATCGAGCTCGGCAAAACCTGTGCGCGCCGCAACCGAAATAGTGTTTCCAGCCTGCATCGCCGCTGCCGCAAAGGCACAGCCAATCGCTCCAGGTCCGATGACGGCGATGCCGGTCATGAAAAACTCCTCAAAAAAACCGCGCCTGTCCATTACGGTGGGACAACATAGACAAATCGCGACCGCTCGCGCCAGAGCCGCAGCAAACAGGAGCCACCATGCGACACATCTTCGACGCCGATACGCTGCGCGCCCGCCTGCGCGACTACAATGTCGTCGTCTTTCAGATCGCCTCGAGCTTGGTCAAAAGCGGCGTGCTGGCATTGGCCGCCATCGTGCTGGTCGACATCCTGTATGCTGAGCGGGATCAGACAATTCTGCTCTTGCTCTGGCTCGGCTCGTTTGTTTTCGCCGTTCTGGCCTTCGAGCGTCAACTCTATCTCCCTTTGGCGACACCACGCGGCGGCGTCAGCGACGTCTGGCCATTGATGCTGCTGGGCCTGGCCGAGTTCGTGAGTTTCGCCTGTCTTTCGCCGCGCGCCTCTGGCGAGGCACCGTGGCAGCTTTGGTATTTTTCAACAACCGCCAGCGGCATTATGGGGACCGCCGCGGTGTGGCAAGCTGCGCGCTTTTCCAATCTCGACGACTACGCGCCCGACGTGAAAGCCGTCGGCCGCATCTTCGCGTCATGGTTGCGTCGAGACCTGCTCGAACTCATCATCGTCACCAATGTCAGTCTCGTGCTTTGCATCGTGCTTGCCTCGGGCATTTTGCCCGATGAAGTGTTGCGCACGGTGACGGTCGGCGTGGCACTGATGACGATCTTCGGCAACTCCCTGTTGGTGCACCGCGACGGCAAGCGCTTCTGGGAACTCTACTCCACAGTGTACGACTTATCCCCTTCGGCGAACACGGATGAGGATTTGGCAATTCGGCAGGACTTGCCTAATGTCGGTAGAACCCAAGGAGCCCCCAATGACCGTCATCCGTAGCATCGCTCTCACCATCGCCGCCTTGTCGGCAACAGCGGCCTTCGCCGCCGACAATTGGTATCCTTCCAAATACGGCGCTGCCGACACCATCGGGGCGGCCAACAACCTGTCGCCCGCCGCGTCCCTTGCCGCCGCCAAACTCGTCAAGCTTGGCAAGGTCTACTCGCTGGGCGTTGTCACCGGGCGAGATACACCCGCCTACCCGCCGCGCACATATCAGATCGTCATCACCCAATCGAACGATGGCACCGGTCAATTGCTGGGCTCCAATCAGGCAACCGCCAACGACGACATTTTGATGTCCTATGTCGGCATCGGCTCCCAGCTTGATGGCCTGGGTCATGTTGGCGTCAATCACCTCTACTACAATGGCAAGCATGCCAAAGACTTCGTAGCACCAGATGGCTTGAAGAAATACGGCACTGAAAGTGTCCCCCCCATCGCCACTCGCGGCGTCTTGCTCGACATGGCGAAACTTCTGAAAGCAAAACAGCTGCCCGCAGGCCGCGTCTTCAATCGCGCCGAAATCGAAGCCGCCGAAAAGGCTGCTGGTGTGACCATCGGCAAGGGCGATGTGGTCTTGTTCCACACCGGCTGGCAATCTTTGGCCACCACGAACAAGACGAAATTCATGGGCGGCGAACCCGGCCTCGGCAAGGAAGGCGCCGCACTTCTGGCCGCGCGCGGTGTCGTCGCCGTGGGTGCCGACACCTGGGCCGTCGAAGCGATCCCATTCGAAATCAAAACCGAAGCCTTCCCGGTCCATCAAATATTGCTCGCCAGGAACGGCGTCTACATCCTGGAAAACATGAACACCGCAGCGCTTGCCGCCGACGGCGCCACCGAATTCCTCTTCGTCCTGGGCCAACCCAAATTCCAGGGTGCGGTGCAGGCAACAATCAACCCGGTGGCGATCAGGTAGGAATGCGGGCACGATACCCTACTCGTGAAAGAAATCATTGTCATTGGTGGGCCCAACGGCGCGGGTAAAACGTCAACGGCCCAAATGCTCTTGCCTTCCAGTTTAGGCGTGCGCGAATTCGTCAATGCCGACGAAATTGCGCGCGGCCTGTCGCCATTCAACATCGAAGGCGCGGGGATGTCTGCTGGCCGATTGATGCTCCAGCGAATGGATGAGCTGGCCAAGCGCGGCCAAAATTTTGCGTTCGAGACAACGTGTTCAGGACGAACGCACAACAATTTCCTGAACCGGTGCAAAGGCGGAGGATAGCGAATCTCATTGTTGGTTTTGTGGCTGCCGTCGCCACAAGCGGCTCTTGATCGCGTCGCGCAGCGTGTGCGGGAAGGCGGACAATCCATTCCGGACCACGTTATCGAGCGCCGCTAGTGGTCAGGCTTGGTAAATTTGCACAAATTCTACCTGCCACTGGCAAACGTAGCCAAGATTTACGACAACTCGAACAGAGGTCCGGTGTTGGCTGCCGAACGCAATTCGAATGGACAGTTCGTCGTGCATAACCAAGCAACGTGGGCCAGAATCTCAGGATCGCGACCATGACCGATTTGACCGCCCAACAAATTCTCGACGCAATGCACGAAGCCGTCACAAAGGCAGCTAAGCGTTTCGGGCAGAAAAAAAAGCCAATCAAGAAACTGGCTAAGTCAATGACCGCAAAAAACGGCAAGCAAAAATTGCACATTCGCACCTCGCGAAAATAGCGGCAACGGACCTCACCCCACCACCTGCCACACCGTCGTCCGCCGCACATCGTGATCTTCAAGCTCGCGCGTGGTCTGCACGTCGTAGACGGCGAGTTCGCGCAAGTGCGACCCCGGCAGATAGTTCCGCCCCGGATCGCCCATCAGCACCAGCGCCCCGCGTGCCGCCAGCGACTTGAGCCAGTCAAACACCCGCCCCGACATTTCGCGCTCGTAACACACATCGCCCGCGATCACGACTTGCCAGCCATCGTCGCGTCCCACAAAGTCGCTGTTGCTGCTCGTCACGCAGACATCGTTGACCCTGGCGTTGAGCGTAATCGCGGCAATGGCAAACGCGTCGATCTCGCTCGCCAACACGCTGTCAGCGCCCGACTTCATCGCAGCAATCGCCGACAACCCCGAACCCGACGCAAAATCCAAAACGCTTTTTCCCGCCACGGTTTCAGGGTGATCCAATACGTAGCGCGCCAAAGCCTGACCGCCCGCCCACGCAAACGCCCAGAACGGCGGCGGCACGCCCTCCGCCGAAAGCTCCTCCTCTGTCTTGCGCCAGATAGGGACAATCTCACTCGCCAGATGCAACACAATCTCCGGCGTCAACGGCGGGCGGACAAGTTCGGTATTGGCAATGATGAATTCAGAGGGAGCCAATTGCGGTCAGTCCTGGGAATTAAAGAAGTTCACACGAAGCAACGAAGAAAAACTTCACTCCTTCGTTTCTTTGTCTCTTCGTTGCTTCGTGTGAGAACCTTTCTTCACTTCTTCGCCCGAGGCGTGATGTTGAAGGCAATACCGGCGCCGTGATTGTTGCCACTGTCCCCGGCGTCAACGGCCGCATCGTTGTTGTTCGCAGCACTCTCCGCCTTCGACGTCGCCATCTTCAGCACCGTCACATAGTCCGGCTGCAGCTCCATCCGCGGCCCGAACCCCTTCGCCAGCAACACACGGTGAAATGCCGGCAAATTATAGCACGGCACAAACATCAGCAGATGATGCTCGACGTGATAGTTCACCCAATAGGGTGCCACCGCAGCCCGCCACAGCCTGTTGGCCCTGGTCGTGCGCGCATTGCGGAACGGATCATCGTTGTCGGGCACCACCGCGTGCTCGGCGATATTGCGGATGCGCGTGATCATCGGAAACCAGACGAAGAACGGCACCACCCACAGCGCGAAGAAAATGTGCCACTGCCCGATCGCCGCGAGCGCCGCGAACAGCCCAAGATTGACCGCAATCGCTCCGCCCAGACGCGAAAAGCCCTTCATCAACCCGTCAACAAAGTGCCCGCTCTTCGAGGTGAACCCATTGCGAAACTGCGCCACGCGCTGCTTGAATGTTGTTTGCCCTGTCAGGTCGCGAATAATCTTCCGCCGCAAACTGGTGCGCGTAATAGGGAAGGGCGCCGATAGCACCAGATCGGGATCGTTCTTCTGCTGGGTATTGCGGTGATGCTGCAAATGATAGGTGCGATAATTATAGAGGTCGGTGATCATTGGCCAGGCGCAGACATACTGTCCCAGAAACTCATTCAGACGCCGGTTGTTTGTCAGCACGCCGTGCGCCGCATCGTGCATCAGGATCGCAAGCCCCAGCTGCCGCGCCCCCACCAGAACAATTCCAACCGCCCACACCGCCGGATTGGGAAAATAAACCAACGCCGCCATACAGCCAAATATCACAAGCCACGCATGCGCCACGCACCAGATCCCGCGCAGGTCCGAGCGCTTGCGGATGAGCGCCAGTTCATCGTGTGTCAGAAACTGCGCGGCGGCCAGTGTCATAGTGGCAACTGAATCCCGGTCGTGGCAAGGATGCATCCGGCCATCGCAAGCATGCACAGGACCTGGACAAGATAGAACGAGAACCTGATCAGAATCGCAAACTGGGTTCCCGATGCAATATGGACGAGCGACTGAGCAACCCGCGCCGCAATCACCACCGTTGGCAACGACAGGAACAGCGCGTCTTGCACCTGCAGCACCACGCCGCTCAGCACGATTGCCCCGAACACCGGCAAATTCTCAACCGAATTCATATGCGCGCGGTTCAGCCGCCAATAGGCATCACCGCCGTGCGGCGCGCCGGGCGTAAAGCCACCCTTCGGCACGCGCCCCGTCAGCAACTGCGAGACGCGCCAGATTCCAATCGTAGACACCAACAGCAACGACCAGACTGCAAACAATATCAACGCCGTCAGCGGCGGCAGGATTGGTAATGTGGTCATGTGCTTCCCCTCACGAAATGATCATCCCCGCCAGAATAGCCACAAACACGATCAACCCCAAGTCCCGATTGGACTTGAAAACCGTAAGGCAATTGGCGCCGTTGTTAATATCCAGCCGGTAAATCTGCCAGGCCAGATGCGCCCCAACCGCCACCATACCGGCATAAAACCCGGTGCCCAACTCCACCATCTGGCCCGCCGTCAACCACGCCACCCACGCAGCAAGGTAAAATCCAGCCAGCCAGCGCTTCGTGGTGCCGCCGAACAATCGCGCCGTCGAGCGCACCCCGATCAGCGCGTCGTCTTCCTTGTCCTGATGTGCGTAAATCGTGTCATAGCCCAGCGTCCACACCACACAGCCCAGGAACAACAACACCGGCGCCACATCAAGGCCGCCCATCACGGACGCCCAACCCAGCAGCGCCCCCCAATTAAACGTCAGTCCCAAAAACGCCTGCGGCCAGTTCGTGATCCGCTTCATGAATGGATAAATCGCAATCGGCACCAGCGACAGCGCGCCCAGCACCATCGAAAACCGGTTGAGCTGAATGAGGATTGTCAACCCAATCAGCAGCAGCATGACCAGAAATATCCAGGCCGTAGTGACAGCAATCTGACCCGACGCGATCGGCCGCCCGGCGGTGCGCGCGACTTGCGCGTCGATGTCGCGATCAACAATGTCGTTATACGTACAACCCGCGCCCCGCATCACCGCCGCACCGGCCGCAAACAACACCATCAGCGCCAACAAGGTCAGCGGCGACGCTTGGCTCGCCGCCAACAGCAAACTCCACCAGCACGGCCACAGCAAAAGCCAGATTCCGATCGGTCTGTCGGCGCGCACCAGGCGCAGATACGGGCGCAGTTCCACTGGTGCCCGTGTATCAACCCAGCTCGCAGGCTCGGCGTCGGCAGGACGCACGTCTTCGGTTGCGCTCATGGCGTGATGTGTTAAGTCCAACCGCCTCGCGCGACAAGAGCCACCGATGCCGCAAACCACAAATGACATCACGCACCCCGGCGGCCTGACCAGGCTCTACCTCGATATGCCCCTGCAGGCAGCAATGTTCCTGCAGCTTCCCGAAGCACAATCACACTACCTGGCCCACGTTCTGCGAGCGAAACCCGGTGATGCCCTGCGCCTGTTTAACGGCCACGACGGCGAATGGTGCGCCACCATCACCGGCATTGCCAAGCGTGGCGTAACGCTGGGCATCGACGGCCAAACGCGCGTGCAGAGCACTGTGCCGGACCTCTGGCTGCTGCTTGCCCCCATCAAGAAAACACCGCTCGACTACATCGTGCAAAAGGCGACCGAGTTGGGCGTCTCGCGCCTTCAACCCGTGATCACCCGTCGCACCATCGTCGGGCGTGTGAACTGCGATCGAATGCGCGCCAACGCCATCGAAGCCGCCGAGCAATCCGAACGCCTAAGCGTCCCTCTCATCAACGAACCCATCGCGCTCGGCAAACTGATCGCAGACTGGGACGCCACCCGCCAACTCATGTATTGCGACGAGGGCCGCGGCGCGCACGCCGCACGTGGCACTCTCGTCAGCGCGCCAAAGTCTCCCTGGGCAATCCTCACCGGCCCCGAAGGCGGCTTCGATCCGGTAGAGCGCGAGATGCTTCGGGCTCAAAGTTTCGTAACACCCGTCTCACTTGGTCCCCGCATCATGCGTGCCGACACGGCAGCACTTGCCGCCATCGCCGTCTGGCAATCGACACTCGGCGACTGGGGTTAACACCTTCGCCCCTTGCGCAAATGGGCATGGCACGCCTACATGGGGGGAAATCACATTGAGGTCTACCCCATGTCTGTCCCGCAATCCGGCGGTGGTTTGATTACATCCAAGTCTGATCTGATCGCCTCCCTCGCTGAGGGCTCCAAGCCGCAATCCGAATGGCGCATCGGCACCGAACACGAAAAATTCGGCTACGATCTCAAAACCCTGGCGACATTGCCCTACGAAGGCCGTCCCGGCGTGCGCGCCATGCTCGAAGGCTTGCAGCGTTTCGGCTGGGAGCCGGTCATGGAAGGCCCGCACATCATCGGCCTCAAACAGGACGGCGCGGCCATCAGCCTCGAGCCGGGCGGCCAGCTCGAACTCTCCGGCGCCCCGCTCAAAAGCCTGCACGAAACCTGCGCCGAAACCAATTTGCATCTCGACCAGGTCAAAGAAGTCGCCACCGAAATCGGCGCTGGCTATATTGGCCTGGGCTATCACCCAACGGTCCGCCTTGAAGATGTCCCCATAATGCCAAAGGGCCGCTACGGCATCATGCGCCGCTACATGCCGCGCGTCGGCGGCCTGGGTCACGAGATGATGTTCCGCACCTGCACCATCCAGGTCAACCTCGACTTCTCCTCCGAAGCCGACATGGTGAAAAAATTCCGCGTCGGTTTGGCGTTGCAACCAATTGCCACCGCGATCTTCGCCGCCTCACCCTTCCGCGAAGGCCGCCCCAACGGCTTTCTCTCCTACCGCGCCCATGTCTGGACCGATGTCGACAACGCCCGCTCCGGCATGTTGCCCTGGGTCTTTGAAGACGGGATGAGCTTTGAGCGCTACGTCGACTACGCCCTCGACGTGCCGATGTACTTCATCTACCGCGACGGCAAATACCACGACGTCGCCGGAAAATCCTTCCGCGATTTCCTCGATCACAAATTGGAGGGATTTGAGAAAGTCGATCCCACGCTCGCCGACTGGGCTGATCACCTGACAACGATCTTCCCCGAAGTGCGCCTGAAGAAATTCCTCGAAATGCGCGGCGCCGACGGTGGCCTGTGGCAACGCATCTGCGCCCTGCCGGCATTGTGGACCGGCATCTACTACGACCAAGCCTCGCTCGACGCCGCCTGGGATATGGTCAAGGACTGGACCGCCGAAGAACGCAGCGCGCTACGCGAGGCGGTGCCCAAACTCGGCCTCAAAACACCCTTCCGCAACACCAACGTTCAAGCCCTCGCGCGCCACATGCTGATGATCTCGAAAGCAGGACTGCGCACCCGCGCCCGCATGGACGCAATCGGTGGCACCGAAGAAGGCTTCATCGAACCCCTGTTCCAAATCGTCGAAGGCAACAAAACCCGCGCCGAAGACCTCCTCGAACGCTATCACGGCCCCTGGAAGGGCGACGTGACGAAGCTGTTTGAAGAGTTTTCGTACTGATTGATCAACGGCGGATGGCGGGCTTAAACCCCACAAACAACAGGTCGATCACCGCCAGCAGAAAATGGTGTCTGCCGCCAATTCTTATAACCAGGCCAGGATAATTGATTGGCAAATATTGCCAACCCGGTCATGCTTGCGGCCGGAAGGACACAAGATCATGCCCACGAAGAACATCAGCCTCACCAAGCATTTTGATCTGTTCGTCGATGAAACCGTGCGTAATGGCGCCTATCAAAATGCCAGTGAGGTAGTGCGTGATGCGCTGCGTCTCCTGGAAGCAAAGTGGCGGGAAGACGAGTTGAAGCTTCAAAATCTTCGTTAAGCCGCCTCTGCGGGATTTGCTGACGTAGATCGCGATGCTTTCACAACCATTGCGTCCGGCCAAGCCTGCAAAGCGATTGCGGCAATCGGGCGCAAAGCTGTCACCACAGCCAAAACGCGACGGGGTTAAGTATGCACGCGGTGCGCCTCGCTGATGCCGCCCGCGCCGATATAGCGGCGATCCTTGGCGTTGGCGAATACGAGTTTGGCCAGCGCGCGCTTGAGATACGAGCTGCTTCTCGCCTCTGCGCTTGACGCCCTTCAAATCGATCCGCGCTGTGCGGGCGTCCAAGATCGACCTGAGATTGGACCTGGAGTTCAGACCTTCCACTTGATGCACGTGCGCAAATAGGCACGCAACGAGCTTGGCTGGGTAAGACGGCCAAGACATTTGCTGGTTTTTCGAATTGACGAACCCGGTCTCATTGTTGTTGGCCGTGTCATTCATGACGCAATGGAGCTGGCGCTGCATGTGCCGGTTGAACTGTCGGGCAACTTCGACACTTATTAATCCGTCCATAAGTAGATTCATCTTTAGGCGGCGTATTTGAGCGATGGCTTTTGAAAGAAAGAGATGATTTTCCGGCTGTCGTTTTGCAGATCGCGCATCGACTTACG
>Ga0163153_10001200_pt1 | contig 41456 bp, 32 predicted proteins | sample OliLakLV19MP6IB1_FD_148629 | JGI IMG/M metagenome (GOLD analysis project Ga0163153, IMG submission 148629) | Freshwater microbial mat bacterial communities from Lake Vanda, McMurdo Dry Valleys, Antarctica - Oligotrophic Lake LV.19.MP6.IB-1 | ecosystem: Environmental > Aquatic > Freshwater >... | reverse complement strand
AAGGAGCGTCGGGCACGGCACCGGATGGCTGCACGGGTTCCGCGGCGGTCGAGGAAGTCATGCGCGGAGACCTAGCCGCCGCGCGGCTTCAATTTGCGGGCCACCGTCGGCATCGCCAACGCGGGACGCCAGGCCATCATCATCGGCCATTGCGTTTGGCTAACTGCGACCGGTTGCGGCGCCAGCATGTATTGGAAGAGTCGCGATACCAGCCACGTGACGCCGAGCACCACGATCGGCCCCGTTTGCGAGCCTCGCGTGAAGTGGAAAATCCACGCGCCGCTGGATGCTAGTACCATCAACGACGCCAGCGACGTGTACCGCTCCTGGGCGAAGAAAAAGCCCAGCACGATCATCCCCAGCACGCCCCAGGGACCGAAGTTGATGTGTAAGTCGCCCACCAGCCCGGCGGGAATCGTCACGCCCTTGGCGCGCAATCGCGGATCGAGCACGCCGGCGAAGATGCGTTGCGAAGTCTCGGGCTTGTCCGGCCAGATGAACCGCGGGATCGGCGTCAGAAACAAGCGATACACCGACAGCCCATTCAGATATTCATGCTCCGAAGGGAATTTCTGCACGGCCATGCGGCACATATAAGCGACGGCAAAGTCGCCGGCCGCGAACGTCTTTTCTGCGATTTTTTCGGCGCTCTCCGACGAGAAGTCGTACTGGCCCGTCGCGTACATCGCCCGCACCCAGCGGATGGAGACCGCCATCACGGCAAGTGCGGGGATCATCACGAGTGCCGTCATCCGTACGTACGAGGGGATATGGCCCAACAGCGGACGTCCCTTGAGCGTGACAAATAAGTAGCTGGATAACGCACCCAGCAAATACCCCTGCGCCACTGCAACGGGCGCCTGCCGCACGCGGAACAGAAGGAAATGCAAGACCAAGAGCGCGGCCAACGGAATCAGGAACATCGCCTGTTTCGCCGGGCGCTTCAGCGCGATCAGGAACCCCGCGAACGGCAGGCTGAACGAGGCATAACGCGCGATCAGGAAGAAGATGCTATGCTCGCCGCCGATGGCGATATCGGTCTTCTGCATGTCGAACGCGCCGCGGCTCGCATCGAGGCTGCCGACGCCCAGAATTTGCACGCAACTGGCGATCAAGTAGATCCCCAGGGCGATCACGATCACGATGTCGACGCGTCCCTCGGCGATTTCGACCGGCTGCACGTTGCAGAGGTCCTTCTTGGTCCAGCGCAGCCGGTAAGCGCCGACGATGAACAAATCGAGTCCGACCATCATCAGCACGTTGGAGAGATACAGCGCTTCCTCCGTGCTGTCCAAATCAATCCAGCCCGCGAGAATCGCGAACGGATTGATGAAATACATCGGCGCGTAGCCCAACAACACGATGGCTGTGAGCGGCTGCGTGGCCTTAAGTTTCCACGCGTACCAAACGGCCAACAGGGAGTGCAACACCAGCAGCGTGCCGTGCATGGCGGCCGAGTACGTCAGCAGGCCGCCCAGGGCGAGAATGAGCAGTACGAACTCCACGCGGTGACACTCCGGGATGCCGACGAAGGATGCCTTGCCGGGCGTGCCGGCGACTGGGATTGCCGCGAGAACCGCCCAAATGTAATATCCCCGCCGCTATCCAGGGTGTCAACGAATGCGTCCGAGGATGCGGCGGATTCGTCGTCTCGTATGCTACGCGACCGGAAGGCAACGGGTTTGCGGTTTTTTTGCATTCTGCCAGCCGTGCGTCCGGCGTACGCCGAGGAATTTGCCTGAGCGGCAATTGTGACCTATTAGTTGATAGCGGACGATCTGAACTGTCGCCCGTCTTGTCACAGTTTTCGCACGATATCACTTGATATCGCGTTCCGTGTCGCGAAGGAACCGGAACTCCTTCGCGGGACCCCCATTCGTTGACGGCGGCGCTACGCGCAATCGCGACTTCCCGGACGACCGTGCCAGGTCATCTAGCACGACTGTCCGCCGCGATCGGCATAGCGACGCCCATGACGCCAGCGGAGCCACGCACCTTCGGAAATAACTATGGGGACCACGCGCCGTACGCGAGCAGGCATCCGCCCTGACAGTGTTCAACGCCGTATGGAGGCGCTTGAACCACGGGAAATGTTGTCGGTCGCCCCGGGGGAACCGGAACCGGCGGCGGATATCTCGGAAGGGGCATGGGTCAAGCGCCTCTATCTCGACGTCATGGGTCGTCCGGCCGCCAACGCCGAAACCGACTATTGGACCGACCGGTTGGGCGCCGGGGTCACGAAGACCTCCATTGCGCTGTCGCTGATCAACTCCCGCGAGCGGCGCGCGGCGGCCGTCGACGACTACTATCAAAAAGTCCTGGGTCGGAACGTCGATCCCTCGGGCCTGGAATTCTGGCTCAACGTCTGGGACGCCACCGGCGGCCCAGAGGTCGTCCGTGCGTCGCTGATCGGCTCCGGCGAATACTTCCACAAGGCCGGCGGCACCAAACAAGGCGCGATTCAATCGCTCTACAACGATCTCTTGCGCCGCACGGCCGTCGACTCTGAGGAGAATTACTGGATCGACGTGATGAGCCGCGCGGCGTTGGCCAATGTCGCGTACGGTTTTGTGACCAGCGACGAGTTCCGGCTGCAGGCCGTGGATAGCTGGTATCACGACTACTTGCATCGCGACGTCGATCCGGGAGGCGGGACCTTTTGGGTCGGCCTGATGCGCGGCGGCATGAGCCAGGCGCAGGCGCAAGCCTCCCTGCTGGCAGGCGTGGAATACGCCCGGCAGCCGTACTTCGACGTCCGCGATTTCGGCGCGACCGCCAACAACGGCAGCGACGACACCGCGGCCATTCAAGCGGCCTTCAATGCCGCGGACGCTGCTGGCCACAGCCTGATCTACATTCCCGCCGGCGTGTTCGTCGTCGACAACCTGCGACTGTACGGCGACCATTTGAAGATTAGCGGACCGGGCACGCTCAAGCTGAAGAACGCTTCCGCCAATGTGGGCGTCTTGACGATCGACGGCGACCACAACCTGGTCTCGTACGTCAATATCGACGGCAACAAGGCCGGTCTGCATACCGGCCGCGCCGAAGGACTACGCGTCGTCGGCGACGACAATCGCATTTTCCGCGTGCAGGTATCGAACACCTATATGGCCGAAGACGGAATTTCCGAAGCGTCCGGCCAAAACTTTGTCGTATTTGGCACGGGCAATCGCCTCACGGAAACGCGCTCGATCAGCGCCGGTCACTCTGGCTACCGCCAGGTTGGCGACAATGCGATGTACCGCGACATCGTCTCGTTGAATGCGCGCGTGAAAGGCTTCAACGCCTCGGGCAATGGGCTCAGCTTCACAGTCGACGGCGGACGCTTCGAAACGAATGCCGCGGAACACTGGCTGGGCGTGATCAGTTTCCAGATCGATCCCGGACCGGGAAACCAGCTCGAGCGCGTGGTGTTGCGAAACCTGGTCGTGAACGGTCCCCAAAACAGTACGCAGGCGACTACCAACGCCGCCAAGATCGTGCTTGTGAACGACCTGTTGATCGAAAACAGCAGGTTTATCAGCACGGCTGACAACCATTCGTCGCTACGCTTCGCCGAGGGCATGGGCAGGGTCACGATGCGCAACGTTTACTTGAATCGCAATCTGTTCATGCAGCAAGAGACGCACGACGGCTCGGGCCTCGAAGACCCCATGGAAGAACTGTACATGGAGCGAGTCGCCATCGGCGACGGCGGCTATTCCCCGGCTTACGCGATGGAACGCATCAAGGTCGGCAAACTGACGATGGTCGATTGCCGGATCGTCGGCTTCTGGGGCGCCGGCATCGACTGGCAAGCGGCCAACAACGGGTACACGCGAATCGACGTCAGCAACACGTACTTTGAAGGCGACCATCCGACGCGCACGACCTACGACATCATGACCAACGGCGACGGCCTGCTGAATCCCGTCAAGATGACGTGGAACAATGTTCAACGCTTGAACACGGGCGGCGGCGCCGCGGCGCAAAAGCCGTGAGGAAGTGGGAAGTAGGTGGAGTAGTAAGTAGGTGGAGTAGCGGCAGAATGTGCTGCTTCGCAATCACTGAAAACTGACCACTGAGAATTTCAAACTCCCACCATCATTTCTTCGGCAACTTCTCCTCCACTAGTTTCACGAACCGCTCCCATTCCGGCGGCGTGAAGAACGACAGTGGGAAGATATCGAACTGGTTCACGGCATGGGCCGACGACAGGATCGCGAGATCGTCGTCGCAGACGCGATATTGCGTGTAATTGGTCCACCGCATCAGAATGTAGGCGGACGGCCGACTGACTTCGATCACTTCCCGAGTGAATCGCAGCGAGACGGGCTCGTCTTTGATCAACCGTGCTCGCCAGGCCTTGCGAAACCGGGCGGTCTGTTGCGACAGCAACAGCGCCACGCCGGCGCCCACCACCAGAATCAACGGCAATCGGGCCAGCAGGAACCCTCGCCAACCGGCGCCGCCGCCCAGCGGGAGCATCGTCCAAAATAATCCGCCGTAGACGGCGCCGACCAGCAGGACGACGAGGCGTCCGAACAAGAACCGCCAACGATAAACGCGCCGCACAGCGCGCAAGTAGTCGCGCTCCGAAAGCACTCCCTCCGCGTAGATCGGCGCATCGCCATCGTTCGGCTGGCCGAAATCCGCGGCGGCGCGGCGAAACTGCTCGCCAAACACCTCCGGCGAAGCATAGGGATTTTCCTGCGGAGACTCCTTGGACATCGCCGTATTCTGTCGGTCCGGCCTGATCCCGACAAGCGGCCGCGAATCTTCGCGCAAGGGCTCGAAGCATCCACGTACGCGGATGCTTCGAGTTTAAACGGTCGCATTGCGACCCGGCCCGCTCTACATTGATGGCGACAATTCTTGGCCGCCGCGACCGGAGAATACGATCAACCGTTGGAACTCCGCGGATTCGCACCCTCAGGAACAGGAGCAAACACTCGATGCACACACGGAACTGGGCGATTACGGTCGTCGTGGGTCTGGGCCTCGCCAGCCTGGCGACACGCGCGCCTGCACAAAACGTTTTTTCGGCCGTCGGACAAAACGCCATCGATATCCAAACGGGTCTGGATGCGTTCCGCGCCGACCTGGGACCAATCCAAGCCGGCCCCAGCACGGGTCTTGGACCGAACAATCGCCGCGAGGTGAATTGGGACGGCGTCCCTGATGCGTTTTCCTCCGGCGGCGCCAATGCCTTTCCAGGCGACTTCTTCAACCTGGCGACCGGCAACGCGGCCGGACGCATCCGCGGAATTCAATTCACGACGTCCGGCACGTTCGAAGTCAGCGCCGACAGCGATTCCGACGGCGACGGCAATCCTGGACCCGTGGAAACCCTATTCGCCAATCGCCATCCGGACAACGACGAGGATTTCGCCGCCTTCAGTGCCGAGCGCATCTTCGGCCTCAACGGCACGAACCTGCTCGACGTGACGTTTAGCTTGCCCGGCTCGCCGGACGTGGCGGCCCTGGTGCGCGGCTTCGGCGCGGTGTTCACCGATGTGGAAGAAGACGGCACGACGAAACTGGAATTCTTCGACTTGGACGACAACCTGCTCGCGACCGAAAATGTGCCCGCGTTTCCGCTCGACGGCGCTGCGGACACCTTCAAGTCGTTCTCGTTCCTCGGCCTGTCGTTCGACGACGCCGTCGTCTCACGCATCCGCATCACCAACGGCTCGCTGGACCTGAGTTTAGTCAGCTTCGGCGCCGGCAACGACGCCGTGGCAATGGACGATTTCATCTACGGCGAACCGATCGCCGTACCGGAACCGGGCACGATTGGATTGCTGCTCGTGGGCGGAGCGGTATTGACGGTCGCGCGCCGTCGCCGCGCGCTGTAGGGCGGGCCGCGCCCGACAGTCAACAAGATTGTCTTGTCCATGGCGAGCGCTAGACGTACCGATGCAATCTAGAATAGCGTAAGGCCCGCCGGGGCAGGTCGGCGGGCCTTACGTGTTTGTGGTCAACCCGATGCGGGGTTCGCCAAAGCGAGTCAATACAAACGACGTTCCGCCCGGCGTTGCTCGCCCTACGCTCAGCGATTCAATTTGCGCAGCAGCCAGTCAATGCCGGCCAACGCATACATCCCGGCGCCCACCAGAAGCATGTTCCCGATCGCGATCGCCATGAGCGAAAGCCCCAACGGAACCACTGCGGGCGAGATGCCCAACCACGCTCCCCACGGCGTGGCGAATAGCAGCGCCGCGGCGAACATGAGCAGGAAGATCGCTTTGAGGCTGAAACGCATACGCTCTCGGTGAGTCCGATCAACAACACGCCTGAATCATTGTCAGAACTTAATCGCCCCCGTCGAGCGGCCGATTCTATACCTCCGGCCGTGATGCGAGACGTCGCCTCGAGCATTCTGGGCAAAAAACGCCATCGTCAAGAATTCTCCAGCCATCCGTTCGAACAGCCTCTGCGACGAGCACCGACCATCGCTCAACGCGCTCTTCGCCTTCGCCCTCGACTCTATCCCAGAACCATTGAAAATCGACGCGGCGGTCGCAGCAGTCGCACGCGCAGTCAATTGCAAAGTACAGATGCGAATGCCAAGGGTCGGTCAGGTCGAAGCTCGTCGGTTCCATACACTTCGATTCTACCTATCCGCGCAAGAAAAAGCCCCACCGGACGGTGAGGCTTTATTGGAAAACAGGTTTACAACGGGCGAAAGGCTACTCCAGCGCCGCCGCTTCCACCGGCACGGTGTCCACGAGGAAACCTTCCAGGTGTTTGGCCCGCACCGGGTGCTGGAGCTTTTTCACCGCTTTGGCTTCGATCTGTCGCACGCGTTCGCGGGTGACTTTGAAGATGCGGCCGACTTCTTCCAGCGTGTAGGTGTAGCCGTCGCCGAGACCGTAACGGAGGCGGATGATTTCCCGCTCGCGGTACGTCAAGGTTTTCAGCAACGCTTCGATTTTATCGCGCAGGATTCCGTTCGAGGCCGACTTGAGCGGGCTTTCGGTGTGGCCGTCCTCGATGAACTCGCCGAACGAGCTATCCTCACTCTCGCCCACCGGACGATCGAGGCTCACCGGTTGCCGGCCGATGTTCAACACGCGGCGGGTTTCCTCGACGCTGATATCGGCGGCCGTGGCGGTTTCCTCGGTCGTCGGCTCGCGGCCGAGTTCCTGTTGCAGCCGCTTCGAGACGTTCCGCAACTTGCTCAACACGTCGATCATGTGAACGGGGATGCGAATCGTTCGCGCCTGATCGGCGATCGCCCGGGTGATCGCCTGGCGAATCCACCACGTGGCGTACGTGGAGAACTTGTAACCGCGGCGATACTCGTACTTGTCCACTGCGCGCATCAAGCCGGTATTGCCTTCCTGAATCAGGTCCAGGAAGCTCAGCCCGCGGTTACGGTACTTCTTGGCGATCGACACGACGAGCCGCAGGTTTCCGGAGGAGAGCTCGCGCTTGGCATACTCGTATTCCTGGAACTGCCGGCGCATCAGAGCCACGCGTTCGCGCAATCCCTTCGGACTTTCGCGCGTGATCAGCATCAACTCGCGCAAACGCTTGCGATGGGACAAGCGCTGGTCGCTGGAGCCGACGTCGCTACGCGTTTCGAGTTGCGCGATGCGGGTTTGCAGGTTGTCCATCTCGCGCGAGTATTCGGCGAGTTGCCGCATCAGCACTTGCACGCGCTTGGTGCGGAGCGACAGCTCTTCGACCAGACGGAGTTGCTTGCCTTTGCGACCGAGGAAGCGCCGCCGCGCGGCGATGCGTTCTTGCCGTGGCCGGCGGCGATCGATGAAGATGCGGAACTCCTGTCGGTTCTTGCCCACCAGGTGTTCCAGCGTCCGCAAGTTGTGCGGCATCCGGGCGAGGATTTGTTCCTTGGTCAACTGCTCAGTCAGCGAGACTTTGATCGTGCGATCGAACGGCAGCACGCCGCGGAACACGCGCTCCAACGTCTCGGTCGTCCCCTGCATTGCGTATTCGCAGCCCAACAGCGTGCGGCGGAAGCGCTTACGGGTGACCTCGATTTTCTTGGCCAGCGAGATTTCCTGTTCCCGCGTCAGCAGCGGGATCTCGGCCATCTGCGAGAGATAGAGCCGAATCGGATCGTTGGTCAGTTTCAACGTCGATTCGGTGAACAGCCGCACTTCGGGCAATTCGCCCTTGGCGGCATTGCCCCGCGACGCGTGTTTGTCGCGCGCCTTGGGCAGTTCGTTGATCAGCTCGACGCCCAGGTCTTCCAGGGCGACCAACAAGTTGTCAATCTTTTCGGGACTGACGGCCTCGTCGGGCAGATAAGAGTTGATTTCGTCGTAGGTCAGGTAACCTTGCGCTCGGCCTTTGGCGATGAGCGATTCGAGATCCAGATCGGCGACATCCATGTCGTGCTTTCCTCCCGCGCCCTCATGGCGCTCAGCATGTCGAAGTGCGATCACGGTCACGAGTCGCCGGCTGGGACCAGCGACCGTACGGGGAAACCGCGACCAGCCGTCAACGCATCCTACCCGTCCGTGGGTGCGGAAATGCCCTGGCGACTTCGCCCGCTTTCAATCCTTTGTCGCAACAGTTGCAACCCCCTTTCTTCATCGATGCGGCCCTCGCGCAGCTCATGCACTTGTTGGCGCATGTGCCTGCCTTCGTGCCGGAGACGATAACTTTCCAACACCTGCCGCACTAACTTCGCGGCGTCGGCGTGACTCTTTTTCTGGGCATGCTCGTCCAGGTCGACCAGCACGCTCTTCAATTCCGGTTCCTCGATTTGAATCATCAATTCCGCGAACGAGAACGATCTCCCCGAGGCCACGAGGACGCAGGCCCGCGAGAAAAGTTCACGCAATGGGCCGACGGCGAATTGCTCCGGCCGCACTTCGTGCAGAACCTCGGGCAACGTCTGGGGCGCGACGAGCAGCAACTCCATCAGCTCGCGTTCCCACTCGTCGATATCGCCAAACGCCACGGCGGCTTCCACCGTCGGCGCCTCGGCGACGACGCGCGCCGGGCGCGCGGGTTTACCATGTCGCAACGAGCCAAGCCGCGCCCGTAGCTGCGCTTCCGACACGCCGAAGCGGTGCGAGGCGCGCTGCAGAATGTGTTCTTGCTTGAGCATCGCGGCGCTGCCCACCTCGCCGCTGGCGTGAGGCGATTTTGCCAGCGTGGTCAGCAAATCTTCGAGCGCGGCCTGCACTTCGTGCGTGCCACGACCGGAAAGGCCTGCCGCGACGACATTGAATTTGTGTTCTACCGCGTCGATGGCACGCTCGATTTGTTCTTGGAACGCCGGGGCGCCTTGCTGGAGCAAAAAGTCGCAGGGATCGAGCTCGCCGGGCAAGGTCAGTACGCGGAGATCGATCTGCTCACCCATGAACAAGTCGAGAATCTCGTTGGCCCGTTTGCGACCCGCTTCATCCCCGTCGAGCACCAACACGATGCGGTCTGCGAAGCGTTTGAGCAAGCGGACGTGGCTTTCGCCCAGAGCCGTGCCGAGCACGGCGACGGCGTTCTGGAAGCCGCATTGGTGCGCCACGACGACGTCGGTGTAGCCTTCCATCACCAGCGCGGTACGCGATTTGGTGATCGACTCCCGTGCCAGGTCCAGCCCGTAGAGCAATTGGCTCTTCGAGAAGAGCGGCGTCTCGGGCGAATTGATGTATTTGGCGGTCTTGTCGGCATCCGGACCCGGCAACACGCGTCCGCCCAGGCCGACGGGACGGCCCTGCGAATCGCGGATCGAAAACAGCATGCGGTTCCGGAACCAATCGTAGTGGCCGCCGCCGCCTTGACGGGCGCGGACCAGTCCGACGCGTTCCAACTGCGCGGAACTGAATCGCGTATCGCGCGATTGCGTGAGCAGCCAGTCCCATTCTTCGGGAGCGAAGCCGAGCTTGAATCGGTCAATGCTCTCGGGCGTGATGCCACGACCCTCGAAGTAGTCGCGACCGATTTGCGCAGAGGATGATTTCAGCAAGCAATCGTGATAGCGCTGCTCGGCCCAGGCCATGATCTGCAGCAGCGTCTTCTTGTCGTCGGACGAAGGGCCGCTGCGGCGGCGCTCCAGCGTGAGGCCGGCCTTCTCGGCGAGGAATTCAAGTGCCTCGGGAAACTCCAGCCCTTCCATCTTCATCGTGAAGCTGAAGATGTCGCCGCCCAGGTTGCAGACAAAGCACTTGTAGCTTTGCCGCTCCTGATTGACGAACAAGCTCGGCCGACTGTCGTCGTGCCAAGGGCAGAGGCACTTGAAGTGGCGTCCCTCGCGGCGCAACGGGAGGTAGCCGCCGACGAGATCGACAATGTCGATCGCCTGCCGCACCCGTTCCCGATCATCCGTGGAGAGGGACACTCGCAACTGCTCCTTCAGGCAACGGCTGGCTGGCCGCTAGAAAGTATGAATGACGAACCGTGAACGTAGCGACGCCGCCTACTCGCTACTTCACCTACTCCCTCGCAACTTCAAACTCACGCCAGGACTTCCCTGTGCGGGCGGGGATTATAGTGCGATTGGTCGGCAGGGTCAATCACGAACGCGGCCTTTAAAGCCGTGTCGCAACGCGATGCGGGGCAACGACTTGCGGATGCCTTGAACGGGACGAACAAACCTGCTACTGCTTGATGCGAATGTTGCGTAGCGGGCGATCGGTGACCTTCACTTGAACGGTTTGACGCTCCGCGCCGCGGATGATTTCGGCCGGAACGACCGTGTCAATCGGCGTTTCGGCGACAAGTTGCCCGAGGTCGCGCGGGCTGGCGACTGGCTTGCCGCCCCAGGAAACCACGATGTCGTTTCGCTCGATCTTCGCCAGGTCGGCGGGAGAGTTCATCACTACGTTGGTGACGAGTGACCCGTCCGGCTTGTCGAGTCCGGCGGACTTGGCGTTCTCCGCGGTGAGCTTGGCCATTTCCACGCCGAGCCAGCCGCGGACCGCTTTGCCGTTGGCTTTGATTTGCTCGTAGACTGACTTCGCAATGTCGCTCGGAATGGCGAAGCTGATCCCCTGATAGGCGTTGCCGACGATTGCCGTGTTGATGCCGACGATTTCACCCTTCAAGTTCACCAGCGGCCCGCCGCTATTGCCGGGGTTCACGGCCACGTCGGTTTGAAGAAAATCCTGCGTGGCGGAGCGATCGACGAACTTCTTTCGCTTTGCACTGAGAATGCCGGCCGTGACCGTGCGGTCCAAACCAAACGGCGCCCCTACGGCGACCAGCCAGTCGCCAACTTCCATCGCGTTGCTATCGCCCCAAGCGGCGGCGACCAGGTTGCCGGCGTCGACCTTGAGCACGGCGAGATCGGAGAACTCGTCGATGCCGACAATGGTGACATCCTCCGGACCGATGATGCGATCGTCGCTTAAGACCACCGAGATCTGCTCGGCCCCCGAGATTACGTGGTGGTTGGTGAGAATGTATCCAGAGGCGTCAACGATCACGCCCGAACCCTCGCCGCTCACTTCAAAGTCGGGTGGAAGCGTGAGACGCGGCGGATCGCCGGTGCTTGAGATCTCCGGCCTCCGACTCGTATTGATATGTACGACGCTGGCCTCCATCCGCAGCGCCACCCACTTAAAGGCCTCGGCTGGGTCGGCGATCTTGTCGTACTTCGCCAGATGCGTCTCGGCCACTTCGGCCTGCGCGCGGAGCCGGCCGCGGGTGAGCGAGTATTGCACGTTCTCTAGGAGCCGCGGCATCGCCACCAGCGCGACGAGCGTGGCGAGAATCAATAGCAATCGAGACATCACCAGGCCGGGATACCGCGCGGGCGCCGGAGGCGGCGGGCTCGACGCCGGCAGCAGAAATCGATCCGCGGACACGTCGTGCGACGGGGAATCGTCTTCAGGAAACATGCCGGCTCCGATCAGATGGCCGAAAGAGCGAGTGCGTGCATTATAGGCAATCGCGGCGAAACGTGACAGAATAAGGCGCAAGTGATTTGCGCGTTGTGCGTTACGTCGACTTTGCGGACACTTTTCCGACTCTATGACCAAGAAGCGTCCCACGATTCGCTTTCCCGATCCCGAAATCGCCGACCCCGACGGGGAAGGGCTGCTCGGCGTTGGCGGCTGGATCGACGTGGACACCTTGGAAGCGGCGTATCGCGCCGGCATTTTTCCCTGGCCAAGCCAAGAGGGATTACTTGCGTGGTGGTCGCCCGATCCGCGGGCGGTCATCGAGTTGGACGAGTTCCACGTCGCCCGCCGGCTGGCGAGGACCTTTCGGCAAGGGCGATTCGAGCTATCGATCGATCGCGACTTCACCGGCGTGATTGAAGGCTGCGCCACGGCGCCGTATCGCACCGAGGGCACCTGGATCACACCGGAAATGCTGGCCGGATACAAAGCGTTTCACCAGGCCGGCTTCGCGCATAGCGTCGAAGCCTGGCAGGACGGCAAGCTCGCTGGCGGCGTGTACGGCGTGGCAATCGGCGGGATGTTCGCGGCCGAATCGATGTTCTTCCGCGCGCCGGACGCGGCAAAAGTGGCCCTCGTCTATCTCGTGGAACGCTTGCGCGCGTGCGGCTTCACGTTGTTCGACGTGCAGCAGCACAATCCGAACACCGCGCGTTTCGGGGCGAAGGAGATTCCCCGCAAGCAGTTTCTAAGACGCGTGGAGGAGGCCGTGCGATTGAAAGTGCGCTTGAACTGATCAGCGATACAAAATGCGCTGGGTGCCTGGGGCAGGGGCAATGAATGCGCGGTCGCCATGGTCCAAACGCTGGGGATTCGTTGAACTTGTCAACAAATCGCCACGATGCCCCAGCCGGTTCGACGTCGCACATTCCGTCGTTCGCCCCAGCCCCAGGCACCCACGCTTGGTTGCAAAGTGCAGGATCCGAGGCACTAGGCAAGGACCTTCGCGCGCAATTCCGTCAGCAGCCGTACCGCGTGGCCGATTTCCGCTTTTTGGCGTTCCGGCTCCTGCGGGATTTCGCGTTCGATCGTGAGCGGGCCGTCGTAGCCAATTTCCTTGAGCGTCCGCAGGTAGTTTTCCATGCCGACGTCGCCTTCGCCGAGCGGGACTTCGCGGCCCCATTCTTTGCCGGGGTTCGCGGCCCAGGTGCCGTCCTTGCAGTGAATGCTGCGGACGTACTTGCCGACCATGCGGAGCGCCTCGATCGGTTCGCCGGATCCATAGAGGATCATGTTGGCCGGATCGAAGTTGATGTACAGATTGTCGCGCTGTACGTCGCCGATGAACTGCAGCAGCGCGGCGGCCGATTCCTGGCCCGTCTCCAAGTGCAACGCCTGGCCGTTGTTCTTGGCGTAGTCGCACAACTCGCGGGTGATGGCGATGATTTCCTGGTATAGCCCCGCGCCGGCGTCGTGCGGGACGAAGCCCAGATGCAACGCGATCACCGGGCAGCCGAGTAGCTTGGCGAAGTCGGAGATTTCCTTCATCTCCGCCAGTCGCGCCGCGCGGGTTTCCAGTGGCACGAGTCCTACGGTGCGGTCAACCGTCGGGATGTCGGCGTAGCTTTCCCCTTCGAAGCCGCCGAACACGGCCGTCAGTCGAATGCCGTAGTCCTTGAGTTTCGCCAGGAACGCGTCGGCGTTGGCCTTGGTGCGGGTTTGCTGGTGCGGCGCGTGCAACTGAATCGTCGGCACGCCCAACTCGCGCGCGACTTCTAATTTCACGCCAAGGCCAGCGTCAAGGCTGGCAAACACGCCAATGGGCCAACGGTCGGGCATGGGAGGAGGAAGTAGGTGGGGGAGGAAGTAGGTGGAGTAGTTAGTAGGTGAAGTAGGAGAGGAAGTAGGTGGAGTAGCATTGCGCTTCCCCCACTGAAAACTGAACACTGAAAACTTCAAACTCCTCAAACCTTCACTTCCGGCGCCACGCCGTCCGGCGTGTCGTCGTGGTTGATGTCGTACCACTCCGGCTTGAACTCGATTTGCCGGCGTTCCTTGATGGCGATGTTCGTGGTGAGCGCGATGATCGCGTCCGCGATCGCCACTTCCGGTTTGCACTTCGGCTGCGGCGTGTTCGCGTAATCGTCCGCCTTGAAGTTGCGGATGCACCACGCCCAGTGCTCGATCTCTTCGGTGTAGCCCTTGCTCACGGGGCCATCGAGCGCCTTCTTGGCGACGGCCGCTTCCGGCGGGGCGCTGCTCGTAGTGTTCAAGAGCGGCCCGGCCTTGTCGTCTTTCTTCACCTCGAGATTCGTGACCGCGTTCGCGGCCTGGAGCAACATCACTTCCTGCTCGTTTTCGAGGATCAACGTGCCGGTTTCGCCCATCACCACTTCGCCGTAACCGCCGTAGCCGTTGCCGTTGATCGACGAGTAAGTGACCGCGATCCGCTTCTCGTTCATTTCCGTCCCCGGCGAAGGATCATAGTCTGCCGCCGGGTACTCGTAGGTGCAGTAAACGTGATCTTCGCAATCGCGGTTGCGCCCATAAAGATGGCGTCCGCCGACAGCGGAGACCACGAGCGGGCGGATCTTTTGCGAATGACCTTCCTTGTCGAGCGGGTGGCTCGCCGAGATGAAGATGCCCGACGCGTCGAGCTGGTGGCTGCCCAGCTCGGCCATCAGACCGCCACCGGTTCGATCCCAAAGCCGCCAGCGGAACAGTTCTTCCTCGGGGGACTGGCAGAAGGGAGAGCCGCCGTTGCTCTTGTCGAGATAGCCGTAATCCTTGGCCTTTACGGCCAGATCCTTTTCGATGAGCAGCCATTGCTTGCTGCTGGCGTCGAGCTTTTTACGCACGTCTTCGACGCGCTTGACGAGCTTGGCGATTTCCTTGTCGCTTCCCTTGGCTTTGAAGAGCGCCTCTTCCGCCTCGGCCAACTTGCTGACAAACTCCAGCCGCTCTTCATGAATCTTCGCCGGCAATGGCGGAGACCAGGTGTCCTTCTGGCGATGCCATTGCGCGCGAATGTGATGCACCTTGCCGATCAGGCCGGCGCGGATCGTGGAGACGGCGTTGTCGTACAACACGCTGTAGTGCCGTTGATGGCCGGTCGCCAGGAGCTTCTTTTCCTGATGCGCGACGCGTCCCATGCTCTTGCACTTGCCGACGCTGTGACCCATCAGTTTTTCGGTCAGCACATGCTTGCCGGCCTTCATCGCCTTGATGGCGGCCTCGTGATGCAAGTGCAGCGGCAGCGCGATCACCACCCCTTCGACCGCCGGGTCGTTGAGCAGTTCCTCGTAGTTGCCTTCGTACCTGGTCACGTGCTTGTGAGCTTCGTCTTCCGTCTTCCAGTCGTACTTCGTCATCAGCCCCGTGCGAATCTTTTGAATCGCCGGGCTCGATTGATCGCCGTGGAACGCGCGGTGAATGTTGAACGGGCGGATATCGGCGATTGCCACCACCTGCACGTAGGCCGGATTGATCGCGCCGATCAGCACGTTCCCTTCGTCACCCGTGCCGATGATGCCGATGCGGACCGGGTTATCGACCGACGTGCCGTACCCGAAGTAGTACGAGCCGAGCCCGACGCCCGAGATGGCGCCAGCGGCCAGACTGCCGCCGATAAATTCACGTCGCGTGAGCGGGCTGCCAAGCGCGGCGTAGAAATTATCCTTGCCGATCGCCTTTTCTTCCGGTGTGAGAGGATTGAGGCTCATGCTTCTTCCTTCCGCCCGAACAAGGGCCGAGTAATCAGATGATGAATGAAAAAGTCGAGCCCGCCCCAACGTCCCGTGGGCAGGAACGCCAGCGCGAACAGGGCCATCATTTCGACGACTTCTTTATTGACGATCCACTGCGCCCCCGCCGAGGGATGCGCCGGCGGATACAGGTTGGCGAGCGGCGGCTGCGCGAGAATGAGCGACAACATGAAGAGTGCGCCGCCAAAACTCGCGAACCGCGTGAACAGTCCGATGATCAAGCAAACGCCAATTGCCAGATTGCTGTAGAGCACCAGCTTGTCGGCTTTTTCAAGATCGCTCGGCGGCTCTTTGTAGGGCGGATGGGACAACATGTGCGTGCCCTGAATCTCGTTCAGGGACGCCAACAGTTCGTTTGCTCTGTCGTCGACCCAAGCGGTCCATGGTTTGACCGTGGTTTGCAGTTCCTGCTGCTTGTCCCAGACCCATTTCTGGGCGAAAGGCGTCTCCTGAAAATCCTTCGAGTGCCGGCGTTCGGTGTTCTGCTTCAAGTCCTGGAAGTACTTGTCGATTTCCAACTTGTTGGAATCCAAGTAGTCCTTCACGTCCGCCGTGGCCGATGCGATAAGTTGATTCGCCTCGGCCATCTGCTTTTCGTTGAAGCCGTACTGATTTTTGACGCCGTCGAGCATTCGCTCGAAGCGCAGCTTCGTCGCGTCAACGCTGAGCCGCTCGCGGCCGTCGTAGTCGGGGATCAGTTCGTGAAACTTTTCCGCGAACGGTCCCTTCGCCTGGGATAGATATCCCCGCGACGAGAAGTCGGCGTCGCGATACTTCTCCATGCCTTGCGTAACGAAGTGCCAGCCGACGGAGATGCGCAACAGCACGAGCGCGATCACGCCCAGCAGGCCGATCCGAAAACCGGACATACGAACATCATTGTCGCTCAGAGGAACCTCCCCCCAGGAGGGATCAGATGGCCGGTAGCGGCCCCGCGGAGTTCGATCGAACGCTGATTTCGCCCGCGACAGGTGTGCCAGAATCGCGAACCAAACCAACTGACATGCGACCCAGGATTATAAACGCCGGCAAGCCTCTTTGCCACTCCCGGGCGCGCCGTAAACGTGCCAATCCATCAGTCTGTGGGAGGCGTCTCCGACGCCGATGGAGACGACGGTGCTAAGGTCTGCGGTGAGTCTGCCAACCAAGGTGTACGACATCGGCGTCGGAGACGCCTCCCACAGACTGGCATCGCGCCGCTTGACCGTTTGCTAGGATAAAGGTGGATCCAGCCGCCGTGTGAGTCGCCTGTATGACCCCAGATTCCGTTGCAACCCCCGCCAGCGTGGCGGTCCTCGTCAGCGGCGGGCTGGACAGCGCCATCCTCACGGGGCGGCTGTTGCAGACGGAAGCCTCGGTGCAGCCAATTTACATCAGCACCGCCCTGGCCTGGGAAGCGGCGGAACTGTTCTATCTGCGGCGGTTTTTGGAAGCGATCCAGTCCCCCGGACTACGGCAACTCAAGGTCTTGCAGCAGCCCACGGCGGATTTATATGAGGGGCATTGGAGCGTCACCGGTGCGGACGTGCCGGACGCCAGCACGCCGGACGAGGCGGTCTATCTGCCGGGTCGCAATCCGCTGCTACTGGTGAAAGCCGCGATCTGGTGCCGGCTGCACGAGATCGCAAAACTGGCGCTCGCGCCCCTCGGCTCGAATCCCTTCCCGGACGCGACGCCGGAGTTCTTCGATGGTTTCGGCCGCCTGATGAGCCAGGCCACCGGCGGGCCGATTGAAATCCTGCGTCCCTTTGCTGGGCTGCACAAGCGCGAAGTGATGGAGCTAGGGAAAGACTTGCCGCTGGAGCGAACATTTTCGTGCATTCACCCCGTCGGCATGGATCACTGTGGGACGTGCAACAAATGCGCGGAGCGCCGGGGGGCATTCGCCGCGGCGGGCCTTCCGGACCCGACTCGCTATGCATCTGACCTGAATGCAGATGAGCAACCAATTGCTGACAAAAATCACTAGCCCGACGCGCAAGCGAGGGGGAGTAATCGCTGTGCGATGTTCGACGACTACTCCCCCTCGCTTGCGCGTCGGGCTAGTGTAAAAGATCCTTGATGCGTTCTGAATAAAAGCTCGATTCCCTTATCTCCAATCAACTGGTTCCATCATGTTCCGCGTGACGCGCGAAATTGATTTCTGCTACGGCCATCGCTTGCTCAACTACGACGGCAAGTGCAAGCATCTGCACGGTCACAACGGGCTGGCGATCATTACGATCGAGGCCGAGAAGCTGGACGAGCGCGGGATGGTGCTCGATTTCACCGACATCAAGCAAGTGGTGAGTCGCTGGATCGACGAAAACCTGGATCACCGCATGATCCTGCAGCGCGACGACCCCATCGTGACGGTGCTGCAGGCGCAAGGCGAGCCGCTGTACTTAATGGACTCCAACCCCACGGCGGAGAACATCGCCAAGCTGATTTTCGACATCACCAGCCAGGCCGGATTCCCAATCATCGAATCTAAGCTGTGGGAGACGCCGCATTGCTATGCGACGTATTCCAGGTAGGGGAGAGCGAGTTTGAAGTTTTCAGTGTTCAGTTTTCAGCGGGGAATACAAAGAACTACTCCACTTACTTCCTCCCCCCTCACTTCACAAACCGATACTTTCCGCCCGAAGTGCGTGCCAGGATCTTCATCTGGTTCTCGCCAGCCTGGCTTGCGAACGCGATCGCGTGGATGGGGATTTGTCGCGGATTCAGTTTTGACTTTTTGTTTTTCTCGCGCACGGCGGAGATGATATTCGGCTCGAACTCTCCGTCGGAGAGAAAGTAAATGGCATCCGGCTCCAGGGAAATCGCGTATTCCAATGCCGGCCAGGGATACGTGCCGCCAAACGGCTCAGCGCGTTCCAGCCAAGTGCGCAAGCGGGCGAATTCCTTCGGCACGGCGGGCACCGGATCGTCGGCGTCCATCGGGATTGCGCCGTCGCTATAGAGAATGACGTAGAACCGCTGCTCCGCCGAGAGCCGTTCGATAGAATAGATCAACTCCTCGCGGGCGCGGCGGAAGCGATCCTCGTTATTCATGCTGTCGGAGCAGTCGAGCACATAAACGAAAGACGTACCCTGGCCGCCAAGGCCGAAGAAGTCCGCGCCGAGGCCTGCGCCTGACAGGCCTTTGCCTTCGCCGCCGGTCCCGGCGCCCATGCCGGACAGACCACTGGAATGCGGGGCGATTTCCAACTCAACGCTTGGCCCGTTGACGTTGGCGGCCGCGAAAGCGTCGGTGTCGAAGAGCGTTTCTGGCCCGACGCCGGTTGCCGCCCCTGCGGCGCTGGAAGCCACGCTCACCGTGGACAATTCCGCGCTGGTCAGTGAATCGGCCGCTCCGATCATCTCTGTGAGCAGGGCGACGCCGGAGCTCTTCTCCTGGACGGCGACCGTGAGTAACCCCAAGGCAATGAGCGCCATGAGGTGGCAAACTATCGAAATCAGCGCCGAATGCCAAGTCGAGGCGCGGCTTCGCCAGTGATCGTCGCTCGATTCCGCGACGACATGCGTTTGCGTCACGATGGCGACCTCCCCCGAATGGACCGTGTGGCGGAGGCGGGGGCCGCTGTTCCGGGCACCTCCCGCCGACATCGATCATATCCGTCGCGTGCGCCGTCCGTCAAATTTCGAGGCCAGGCAATTCCGCCACGGCGATAAAATCGACCGTGGTGGCGAGCGATTCGCCGAGAAGGGCTCCAACGCGTTGTCCGTGTTAACCCCGACCCACCGGCGGCACGTCCCCTTCGGCAGCCCGAATCACATCCATGATTTCCTCGGATGTAGCGGCCGCCCGAAGCCGGTCGCGGACGTCAGTCTGGTGGACCAGTGTGGCGATGCGTCCCAAGAGATATACGTGCAGTTCTGGCTGAGCTGCGGGGGAGGCCAGCAAGAACACCAATCGCACCGGCTCGGCCGCTTCCGCCCCGAAGACGATGCCCGTCCGTGAACGTCCGAAGGCCACGAACGGCCGTTTCAACTCCGGGCAGGACGCATGTGGGATCGCTACGCCAAACCCGATGTGCGTGGCGAGTTGCCGCTCACGGGCGATGGCCAGTTCCGCCAAGTGCGCCGCCGCGGGGCAGGCGTCGGCCGGAATCGAGGCCGCCAACTCAGTGATGGCTTCCTCAGCGGTGGTTGCCATCAAGTCGGACACGATGACGCCGGCGTTGATAAGTTCACTGAGGGTCAAGGTAACATCGCGCGGGTATTCATCCTCCATCCGCCCGACGACTTGTTCGAGGATATTCTCCGCCGTGACGAGTCCGAGCGGCGCGCCTTTTTCCTCGACGACGCAGAGCGTAGCGCCTTCTTGTTGCATGAATTGCAATGCAGTTTCGATGGTGTCGTCGGGCCGCACCGCGTGCAGCCGGCGCTGGAGCCGCAGCCAGTTGGACGAGTCCGACGTCTCCGCGATCAGATCCTTGGCCAACAGATAGCCCACGGGCCGCCCGGTGCTGGAATCCACGACGGGCCAGCGCGAGTAACGCTTTTCGGTGACCTTGCGACGGACCTCTTCCAAGCTTTCGCGATCAGTCAGGCGACTGACCCGCGTCCAGGGGACCATGATGCTGCGAATCGGGCGCGTGTTGAGATGGGCGACGTTTTCCAGGATCAATCTCAGTCGCACATCGCGCAATGAGCGGTCGACGACTTCGCGGCTGGCGCCGGTGTTAGCAAGCACAAGTCGCGCGAGCGCCACGGCCGCTTCGCCTTCCTCGAACACGGCCGCAGTCGCGCCGGCGTGTTCCAGGTCGTTGCGCTCGCGCAGATAGTGCGCGCGCACCAGAATGCGCAAATCGGAGTTGAGCGTCCGCGCCGCGGCAACTACCGCAGTCCGCACACGGCTTTGCGGCAACGTCACCACGAGATGCGAGGCGTGTGCCGCGCCGGCCTGCGTCAAAATCGACGTGCTCGCCGCATCGCCGTAGATCGCGCGTTGTCCGGAGCGATTCAATTCCGTGACAGTGTCGACGTTCATCTCAATGACGACGGTCTCCAAACCTGCCTCACGCAGGAGCCGATCGACGGTGCGCCCCACGGGCCCGTAACCCACGACGATGGCCAGTCGCTCCGCAGTGGACGGACTCAACACCTGCGCTCCGGCGGCCAGGCTGGCTTCCCGCGCTTTTCGCTCCGCCTTGGCGTTGAGCAATTTCCACAGCCAGGGAATCGTTCGCAAACGCTGTTCGATGCGCGGCAACGCGCGGAACAGAATAGGGTTCAGCGAGATCGAAAGAATCGCCGTGGCGATCAGCACGTTCTGGCCGGCGTCCGGCATCAGACCGTGATGCCGGGCAAGTTCCGAGAGGACGAACGAGAATTCGCCGATCTGCGCCAGGCCGATCGCCACGGTGAGCGCCGTGCGCGCCGAACTGCCGAGCGCCGCCACGATCACCAGCGCCGTGAGCGGCTTCGCCACGAGCACGATCGCCAGGCCGGCCAGGACCATCAGCGGTTCTTGCCACAGAAAAATCGGATTGAAAATCATCCCAACGGAAACGAAGAACAACACCGCAAAGGTATCGCGCATCGGCAGGGCGTCGGCCGCGGCCTGATGACTGACCGGCGACTGCGCCACGACCATCCCGGCGAGGAACGCGCCCAGGGCCATTGATGCGCCGAAGAAGTAGTACGACGCGGCGGCGACCGCGATCGAAAAGACCAACACTGTGAGCGTGAACAACTCGCGCGAACGCAACCGCGCTACGCGCAGCAACACCCAGGGAATGACCTGCGCCCCCGCCACCAACACGATGCCCGTCAAGGTGGCGAGTTTTAGTAAGGCCATGCCCAGGGATAGCCAAACGTTGGCTTCCACCTTGGCGCCCCCTTCGCCAGTGCCGAGCACCGGAATCAGCACCAGCACGATGACCGTGAAGATGTCTTCCACCAGCAGCCAGCCGACGGCCACGTGTCCCGCGGGCGAATTGAGCGCGTCAGCGTCCATCAGCACGCGCATGAGTACGACAGTGCTGGCCACGGCCATCGCCATGCCGATCACTAGACCGGAAGTGACGGGGAATCCGAACGCGGCAAAGATCATGCCTCCCAGGATCGTCGCGACCAGACTCTGCCCCACCGCGCCGGGAATCGCCACGCCTTTCACGGCGAGCAATTCCTTCAAACTGAAGTGCAGCCCGACGTCGAACATCAACAGGATCACACCGACTTCGGCCAACTGCTGTGCGAGCTTGAGGTCGCCGGCGAATCCCGGCGTGTGAGGACCCACAAGCGTGCCGGCGACGAGGTAACCGACAATCGGCGACAGTCCAACGCGCTGCGCCAGCAGCCCCAGTAGCCAGGCGGCGGTAAAAGCAGTGGCGATCGTGGTAATCAGCGGAAGCTCATGCATGACCCGATAATACCGGGCATGTTTCGTGGCGCACACCGCTGAAATTGGCGCGTGTGGAGGCTCGCAAAATGGTTGCGTGGTTCGCGCAGTTCCGGTAAGTTCTCTCTTGCAGGGGCTAACTGCGCTACAGTTCCGCGCTCTGATTCTGGAGCTTAGCCATGCTGCGTATTGTTTTGAGTTGTGTGCTGGTCTGCGCGCTTTTACGCGTCGCTGTCGCCGCCAAGCCAACCTTTACGCCACTCCCCGACTTCACGCCAACGGACGTCTCCGCCGACGGCACTGTCGTCGTGGGGTACGGCTACGAAGACGTTGAATACCATGCCTTGCGCTGGACGAAGCAGTCTGGAATCGTTCCGATCGCGCCGCTGGGAGGGGCGTCCGACACACGACCCAGCGCCACCTCGGCTGACGGGACAGTAGTAGTCGGCGGCTCGGCAGACCTCGATTTCGATCATTTTCGCTGGACGGCAACAGGTGGCTCCCAACCCGATCCACCCAGATACGAAATCTACGACATCTCCGACGATGGAAACATCATCCTCGGCAACTTTAGCAACATTCAGCCGTTCCTCTGGAGCGAGAGTGAATCGTACCGTTGGCTCCGGCCGCTGGAGGTGTACGAGCCGTACATTACCGCGCTGGCCATGACTGGCGACGCGACTACTATTGTGGGCCACGTCATCACCGGCCCGTCGTCACGTGACTTTGAGCCGATGCGTTGGACCGAGGCGGATGGTTTCCAGACGCTGGGACTTCCTGCCGGCGAGACAGCCGGATACAGCGCAGTCGACGTGACTGACGACGGTGAAACACTGCTGGTGCAAAAAAGTACGCGTTCTGTATTCAAGACGTTTCTTTGGAGTGCCATCACAGGTTACCGCGAACTCGAGCCCGGAATGAATTTGGCTCCAACGTCGATGTCCGACGACGGTTCGCGCGTGTTTGGATCCTCAGCGGAGATAGGCACATTCATCTGGGATGAATTTCACGGAGCGCGCCCGTTGCAAGAATTGCTTGTTGAGAAATACGGGCTGGGGGATGCACTACAAGGATGGAGTCTGTGGCCACCGCGTGAAGTATCCAGGGATGGACGAACGTTCGCCGGCCGGGGATTCAACGCCGAAGGGGATCAATCCAGTTGGGTCGTTACTGTCCCGGAACCTTCCGGAATCGTTCTCGCTGCCACGACGTCCCTTTCGCTGCTCACTATCGCCTCCAGGCGAAGGCGACGGACGGGACGAAACAATCGACCTGTCGATCGCGATTGACGTGGCACAGCTTCGCCGCTAACGTCTCTCCACTATCGTCGGGGTCATTCTCGTCGTCGGAGGCGATATGCGGCGTTTCATCGTGTTGTTGGCGCTGATTCCCTGGCTGGCTGGCTGCGTCACGGTCAATCGCTATTCGCTGTTCGACACCGCTGACGGCGGCTTTGCCGTCGGAGACGCGGATGTCACGGGCGCCGTGCTGCTGATCGCCGCCGTATCGGGTGCGATTGGCGGCGTCGTGGTCTGGCTTGGCAGCCGATACTGGCGCCGTTCCGCCTCATCCGGGCGCGTCTAACTAGGCGCGCATCGCGGCATTACAATCGGCCGCATGAATCCGCCTTCCCACGCCAGCGCACCGTTCGACGATCGACCCTGGTACGTCCGGGCGGCGATTCCTCGCGATCCGGTGCAACGCCTGTTGTTCGCGTTGTTTCTCGTCTGCTTCTGCGTGAGTTGCATCAACCCGCCGTATTTGCAGTTCATGTTGATGCAGCATGCGCCCACCCTGCCGGCCGCGTTCTTGCTTTGTTTTCTGGCGAATCGTTTCGAAATCAGTCGCCTAAGCTTCGGGTCGATCCTGCTATTTCTCGCCTTGCACACGTTGGGGGCGCGATATCTCTATTCCTATACGCCGTACGACGATTGGGCGCGAGCGCTCATGGGCCGCTCGATCAGCGAGTTGTTCGGGTTCGAGCGCAATCACTTCGACCGAATGGTGCATTTCTCATATGGCCTGCTGCTGGCGATTCCGATCCAGGAATTCGAAAGGCGGCATCTGGGTTTATCGCTGGCGCTCTCGTCAGTGCTGGCCGTGGAATGCATTCTGGCGACGAGCGCGTTGTATGAAATCATCGAATGGCTCGTGGCCGTCGTGTTCACGCCGGAATGGGCCGATCACTTCCTCGGCATGCAGGGCGATGTTTTCGATGGGCAGAAAGACATGGCGCTCGCCACGGCCGGGGCGATGATTTCAATCGGCGTGATGGCGGCGATGCACGTCAGCCGCACTTGGGGCCGGAAGTGATTGCGGATGGAATCAAGCCACCGCGTAGCGCAACGGCGGGTTGTCCTCGCGCTCCACTTCATCCAAGTTCGTGACTTCCAGCCGGCCGTGCTGGTAGAGGTACTCCACATGCGCGCCGGCTTCTTCGAGCGCCAGCAGCACGTCGAAGCCTTGCACTTTGGGATACATCGTGTGCGTGATTTCCTGCACGGTCGGCGGCGCGGGGGCGTCGCGGATGATGTTCGAGACGCGTTCCAGTTTGCGCTCGTGCCCGGCGCGGATTGCTTCGATCCGGCGGTAGACGTCCCGCGTCGGACCCTCGTGGCCGCCCAGGGCGAGATCGAACCCGCCGATGCGCGCGACCTTGTCGAGCGATTCCAGGTAATGCGCCAGCCCCGTGAAAGCGGTGATGCTTTCCGGCGATTGGTGCGGGCTGATGCCGGGCAGGATGTGATCGGTGCTGAGCAGGATATCGCCCACGCCGATGCACAGTTGCCCGGAGCAATGGCCGGGCGTGTGAATGTAGCGGAGTCCGTCCAATTCGTCGCCGTCGCGAAGTTCTCGTTCGACGGACACGCTACGCACATGTTTCTTCGAGAACTGATACGTCCCAATCAGCACTTCCTGCATCTCGGCCGAAACGCCCGCCTGTTGCAGATAGAACCGCACATTCTTCGTTGCGACGATCAGCCGCTCCTCGTAATGTGTCAACACGCGGCGATCGAGCGGGTGGACGGCGACCTCGGCCTGCACGTGCTCCAAGAGGTGGGACAGCCCGCCGAAGTGATCGATGTGGCCGTGGCTGATCACGATCCGCGCCAGGTCCGCCACGCGAAAGGCCTCGTTGAACTGGGTATGGACAGCCTCCAGGCCGGCGAGTAGTTGTTTGTTCGAGGCCCCATAGCCGCTGCCAGTGTCGATGAGCGTGGGCGGCAAATCCCCCAGCAATAGGTGGCAATACACAATGAAGTTGGGGAACGCCTCGCAAGGAATCCGGTAGATGCGCACCCCGGTGCTGGAAACGAACATCTCGACGGGGGGCAGTTCGGCCATGCGGATAGTGGGGGAGTTTGAAGTTTTCAGTGTTCAGTTTACAGCGGGGGACGGAGGCCCCTCCGAAATGGCTTCTTGACGCTTCGCCGAATTCTACACGCCTTCCCCAGGGGTGGCAGGCGCTATAATCACTCCGGGCGTTAAAAACGCGCACGTGACGCGTATGCAGGACCTTCCCACGGCGTTGCCGGTTGAGGAAGTCGGGCAAATTGGTGGGAATTTCCGGCCGCGCGCGTTAGTCTGGAACTTTGACGACGTCCCCGCGGTCCAACTGCCGGGCGCGCCGGACGTCGCACGGTCGAGGCAGTTCTATTCGCAGCAGAAACGGTCACACGCATGTCTTGGCGGAAGTCGCGGAATCGAATGGGGAACGCCTGGCGACCCCGGGTCGAGGCGGCGCTGCACAGCGGTGCTGGCGTCGAGCGGCTGGAAGCCCGCGTAGTGCTCGCCACGATCGGCGTGCAGATGCCGGACTTTCAATTGGTCGACCAGAATCTGAACTCCGACCAGTTCGGCGATACGATCTCGCCGCGCGAGTACCTCCAGCAGGTTTCCGGCTGGTATTTCATCCACACGACGTGAAGCTACTGCCGAAGCCAGTTTGGCTTCCTGGAGCAAATGCAATCGGAACTGCGCGCGATGTTCCCGTTGCAGCAGGTCAATATCCTGGGCGTGAACGAAGAGGGGCAGGAAGCCGATTTCGATCTGATCGACGAAGACTTACCGATTGTCCAGGACGTCGACGCGAACTCTGACCTTAACTCGGATGTTTGGACGAGTTGGGAGATCGAATGGCGCGACGTGGTGATCCTGAATGCCGCCAATGTCGTCACCGACGTCTATAACCTGACGAATAACTCGCTGGCGAACGTCGCGAACTATGCCACGCTGAAACAGATGTTCGTCGACGCGCTGACGGACAATGCACGGCCAAGTCCGCCGACGTCGATCGACCTGCTGCCCGAGGCCGATTCCGGCGGTTCGAGCACGGACAACCTGACCAATTTCAATAACACCGACGCTGCGCATGCCCTGCGCTTGCGCGTGGGCGGTGTGATTGATAGCGCCACGGTGAACGTATTCGCTGGTGCGACGCTGATCGGAACCGGAACTGCCAGCGGCGGCACGGTCGACATCATCACCAACGGCACTGTCCCCTTGGCCGACGGCGCCATCAGCCTGACGGCCACGCAGCAAATTGGCAGCAGCGTCAGCGACGCCTCACCGGCCCAATCGATCACGATCGACGCGACGACGCCGGTGATTTCGTCCGCCGCGGTGACGGCGGCCTCGGTGGGCGTCGCCTACAGCTACGACGTGCAATCGGCGGACGAAAGCGTCCTAGGGCTGACCTACCTGCTAGCCACGCCCCCGGCCGGCATGACGATCAACCAGGACACCGGCGTCATCAGTTGGACGCCGAGCGCTGCACAACTCGGCAACGCGAGCGTCACGGTGCAAGCGGTCGACGCCGCGGGGAACACCGGGACGCAATCGTTCACCGTGGCCGTCACGACGACCAACGACCCGCCCGGGGCGACGGACGACACCGGCGCTACGGACGAAGATACGGCATTGAGCATCGCGGCGCCCGGGGTCCTGACGAACGACACCGATCCGGACGCGTCCGACACGTTGACCGTCACGGCCTTCGACGCCGTGAGTGCGCAAGGCGCCACGGTGGTCGTCAATGCAAACGGTAGTTATGCATATGATCCCCGCGCGTCGGCGATCCTCGGCGCGTTGAACGAAGGCCAGACGCTCGAAGATGCGTTCACCTACACGGTAAGCGATGGCCAAGGCGGGCAAGACATCGCGACGGTCCGCATCACGGTCACCGGCAAGGCCGACGCGCCGCCGCCAACGGCAAGCGTGTCGGACGTCTCGATCGCCGAAGGGAATAGCGGTCAATCGAACCTGGTGTTTACGGTCACGCTCTCGGCCGCGGCGACCAACGTGGTGACCGTGAACTACGCCACAGATAACGTCACCGCGACAGCCGGAACCGACTACACGTTGACTTCCGGCACGCTGACGTTCGCCATCGGCGAGACGTCCAAGACCATCAGCGTGCCGATCGTCGGCGACACCACCGACGAGCCCAACGAGACCTTCGAGCTGGACCTGTCCGCGCCAGTGAATGCCACGCTCGCTGACGCCCAGGCGACCGGCACGATTACCGACGACGATCCATTGCCAACCGTGTCGATCGCCGGCACGACGGTCACCGAAGGGGACTCCGGTACGGTCAACGCGACGTTGACGGTGACGCTCTCGAACCCGAGCAGCCAGGCGGTTACGGTTGCGTACCAGTCGCAGAACGGCACGGCCACAGCGCCGGGGGACTACACCACCACTTCCGGCACACTGACGTTCGCCGCGGGGGAAACCTCGAAGACCATCAGCGTGCCGATCGCGGTCGACGCCGCGACGGAATCGAGCGAGGCGTTTACCGTCGTGCTTTCCGCGCCGACGAATTCCACGCTCGGCACGGCCACCGGAACGGTCACCATCACCGACGACGACGGACCCGGGGCGCTGCAGTTCAGCGCAACGAGCTATACCGTCGACGAAGCGGCTGGCACGGTGACGATTACAGTCACCCGGACAGGCGGCGACGCGGCGGGCGTGACGGTTCAATACGCCACGAGCAACGGCGCAGCCACGGCCGGCAGCGATTACACGACTGCCAGCGCCACGCTGACATTCGCCGCCGGCGAGACGCAGAAGACCCTCACCGTGCCGATCCTGGTCGACGCGGTGTTGGAGCAAGAAGAGACGTTCACGCTCACGCTCAGCGCCCCGGGCGGCGGCGGCACGCTGGGAACGCCGTCCACTGCGACGGTCCGGATCACAGAGATCCAGGAAACGCCGACCGAATCGCTGGTCACGCAAGCCTACGAGGATCTGCTCGGGCGCGAGCCGGAAGACGCTGGATTGCAGTTCTACGCCGATCAACTCGAAGACGGCCGGATGAACGAATTCCAGATGGCTACGGCGATGCAAAATAGCATCGAGTACCGCACGCGGCAGATTCAGGCCATGTACCAGAAGTACCTAGGCCGCGGCAGCGACACGGCCGGCCTGAGCGCCCACCTCACATATCTTGCCGCTGGCGGCACGTGGGACGGTCTGCGCACGACGTTCCTGGGATCGAACGAGTATTATCGCCGCGCCGGCGGTTCGGCGAACGCATTCTTGGCGGCCCTCTACCGCGACGTCATGGGTCGCGCCATCGACCCCGTTGGCCAAAGCGAGTTCGGGCGATTGCTGCGCAACGAAGATCGCGACACCGTCGCCAAACGGCTGCTGGCAACCGACGAGGCGCAGAACAAGAAAGTCACCGACATCTACGACGCCCTGCTGGATCGCTCGGCCAGCGCCGGCGAGGTTGATTTCTACGCCGACCTGCTCTCGCGCGGAATGCGCGAGGAGCAAGTCGTATCGGCCTTTGTGGCTTCGCCGGAATATGACGCTTAGTATGCCTGCCGTCCGTCCGCAGGGTGAGTGCTTGGCTGACGGCTGATTCGCCTGAGATGCGGCGCGGTCAGGCATCAGCGTTAAAAGCACCGGCCATGGCCGTTAGAAACAAGGTTCCCGTGCAGTCAATGTGCGCGGCGCCCTGCTAGAGCGCTCGATTTCGCGGGCAGGGTTAGTCGGCAAAGCCTTCGCTGTCAGGTTCCGCGAATGGCGTCGACGGCGCGTTCGTACCATAGCGCGTCCGTTCGATCGCGTTCTGCAGGTGGTGTTCTGCATTGACATAAGTGCCGCCGGCCCAAGTCTCGAACGATTCGAACGTTGGCACCAAGTGTTGGGCATACGACGAGTCACCAATCAATTGGCGCAAGGCTTGATTCGGACGACTGCTGAGCGGTTCTCGTCGCAGCCAGGCCCAGGGAGTGTTGATATTGAGATTTGCGGTTGACCCTTGCGGGAAATGCATCGCCCAATACGTGGCGAGCCGCAGCAAGCGAAGTTGTCGTGCTCGCTCCCAGGGAAAACGACTGGCCCCGGCCGAGGCAATCCGGACTGCGTCGACTCTCGGCGAAATCGACGCAGGCATGTCGAAACTGCCCGATTCGATCGCTCGCCGCGTCATCAGGTACTCTGTCTTAGGCGCGTCGGCCAACAAATCAACCATTCGTTTTGAACGCACCGCCTCCAATGCGCGTTCCAATAACTCATTTGACTGACCTGGGCGGTCCGCCCAAGTGACAATGGCGTTCGTCGCCAGGTTGTCGACTAACGCTGCTTGGAGACATTGGGAGTGGTTACCGAACCGCGCGATGTGCTGTGCGAAACGGCGCGCGCGCAAATAGTAGTCCAGCGCCTCGTCGAGCTTGCCGTCGTGCTCCGCCAGTTGGCCAGCGACGATCAACAAACCAGCCAGCTTATTGGCCTCCTTGGCCACTCCGGGCATGTCAATGAGACTTGCCGAACTCGGCCGCCGCAACACGCAATCTGCGCGCTGCGTCGCGCTCAGCATCCATTGGAGCGGCTCCGCGTTTAGTTCGAGTATTCCGCGGCGCTCCGCGGCCAATACCCTTGCATTGGGTGCGTAAGCGGCCGTTGGAATGACAACTGCCGGAGGTGCATCCAGCGCGTAATCGTGATAGCTGTTCCACGCCTCGACATAAAGCAACGCCGTCTTGTTCTCCTCCTCGGTCGCCATCCGGTCGTAGTCGGCGAGGTCAAACGGATCGCCCGTCAAGGCGACGCCATTGACCACCGCGGGAATCTCATGCACGCGAAACCAGATCACGCCTGCTGCGACGAGTGCGATCGGCACGAGCACGGTTCCGGCGATGCGCAGCCATTTTCGCCAGCCGTCTCGATAGGTCAGCCAGTCGCTCAGACGCATCCGTGTGGCAATCAGCAGCGCCACGGCGAGCGGGAGGACCGTCCACCACCACGCGATCGATAGCTGCGCCATGAGCATCGCCCAGGCCATCAGCGCGCCGGCGAGCGCGATTCCGGCAGTCGCCGGCAAGAGGGGACTTCGCAACAACAACGACGCGAACTGTCCGGCGATGAAGGGGAGCGCGAGGTAGCAAAACATTGCTTCCAACAAGCTATCTGGAATCGCGGACTCAAGAATCTGCGACCTGGCGTAAGAGTGCGTGCCTAAGGAGGTGTTCCACGCGAACACCGCCAGAATACATGCCAATCCACAAATCAGCGCCACCGTTCCCCAGAATAGCTCGCGCGCCCACCAGACGTCGCGCGGTGAAATCGCGTGTTCGGCCAAGAATCGATAGTGGCTGTCTTCGTGGTCGCCGCGAAACGTCGTGGCGCCCACCAACGTGCAAAGAAACGCGCTGAGCGACGCGGCGGCCAGCATCGCGGCGGACCCAACCGACAAGCCGAATATCAGAAATCGTCCGACTACGAAACCAGCGATCACCGCGACCACGCAATACCCTGCGACCGCGCGCCGCGACTGCCGCCAATCCTGCCAGCACAAACGTAGGATACGCCGCCAACGCGGTCCCAAACCCGTCGTAGAACTGCGCCGCACAACGTTCTGAATGGGTTGGGACCGAACGCGCGCTGGGCGCGGATTCGCCAACCACCCGCGCGCCAAGATCAGGTCGACGGCAAACACCACGGCCACGATGACCAATCGCGCCGGCAGCGCGGACGTGTAGGCCTCCAGCGTCCAGAACTTGTCGACGAAACTGGCAACGATCATGTGCGTCACGGTTGAACCGACGGCCGCAGCGATGACGGCCGAGAGCAACGGTCGGCGCGAGATGAGTGATATCAACGCCCCCCAGGCCAATGCCTCCAGCGCCGCGACGCCCCAGGCTCCGCACAACTGACGCGTGATCTCGTCGGGCGGCATGACGCCGCGTCCAAAGGAGCGCGTGATCAACACCACCGCCAAAAACAATAGCCCCGTACTCGGCACGGCAAACAGCAGCTTGCCGGCGAACACGCGCAGTCCGTCGATGGGCAGCACGCGGAGCCATTCATACGTTCCATCGTCTTTCTCGGCCGCAAACATCGTCGCGCCACAGCCTAGCGCATAGAACGCCGGCAGCCAAACCGTCAGCGCGAACAGGACCGTGACAAACTCTCGCGACGAAGCATATGACCGCGATACGGACATGAGCGCCGTGACCTGCAGCAGCATCGCCAGCGCGAAGAATGTCAACCACAGACTGCGCAGCAACCGGTACTCTTTCCAGGCGACATGCCAGATGGGCGTCATTGTTCACCTCCCTGCGAGGCGCCGCTAGAAGCCAGGTAGGCGACGAAGATTTCCTCTAGCGCCGGCGTGCGCACCTCGACCTGTCGCACCATCGGATTGCTGCGCAGCCGGTCGACCTGTCCGTTCACCGGTCCGCGAATTAATACCTGCCACTGGCGCAGTTTGCCGGCGCGCCGGAGAATCTCCCCGCCCACGTCCGGCGGCGCGCCGATTCCTTCCGCGAGCGTGATCGTCAGCTCCTGGACTTGTTTCTTCAACTCTTCCAGCCGTTCGAAGAGTACCAATCGGCCTTCATGAAGAATTGCCACGACGTCGGCGACGCGTTCCACTTCGCTAATCTGATGGCTCGACAGCAGCACGGTTCGCCCGTCGGCGGCCAGGTCGACCATGCTCTCCAGGAATTCGCGCCGCACCAAGGTATCGAGCCCCGACGTCGGTTCGTCGAGAATCAACAACCGCGGTTCATGCGCCATCGCCAGCGACAGCGCGACTTTGGCACGAGTTCCCTTCGACAGCGCCTTGATCTTGCGATCGGCGGGCAAACCGAATTGGGCGATCAGTCCCTGGTACCGCGCTAAGTAGCCGGGCGGATAGAAGCCAGCGGCGAACCAACCGATTTCGCCGACCGTCATCCACTCGTACAGCGTCGGCCGCTCCGACACGTAGCCGACCGATCGGCGAATCTCCTCGCCGTGTTCCTTGCTATACATCCCCAGCACGTGACACGAACCGGCGTCCGGCTCGGTGAGCCCGAGCATGATGCGAATGGCGGTTGTCTTGCCAGCGCCGTTTTCTCCCAGCAGCGCGCACACCACGCCCGGCGGCACTTCCAGCGACACCTGATGGAGCGCCGTCTGCGATCCGAAACTCTTGGTGACATGGTCGAGTCTGATCACCGCGTCCATTTCACACCGCCTCTCGTTTGAGTTCGCGTTCCAGGGTTTGCAGTTCTTTTTCCACGAGCTTGCGGACCTCGTCCGCTTCCAGCCCACTGGTCATCGCCTCGTGCAGCACGTTCCGCAGGCGCACTCGAACCAGATCGCGCCGATCGTTTCGGCATTGCGAACGCGCGTTGACCGCCACTTCCAGCCCGGTTCCGCGGACTGCCTGCAGCACCGCCTCGTCCTGCAACTGCCGGTAAGCCCGGGCGACGGTGTTGGGATTGATGGCCAACTCACGGGCCAACTCGCGCACGCTGGGAACCAGTTCGCCGGGCCGCAGCGCTTCGCTCGCCACGGCGAATTTCACTTGCCGGACGATCTGCTCATAGATCGCCAGGCCGTTGTGAGGATCGATCGAAAGAAACATCGCAGGGCCTCATGTGTACTATTGTACTAGTACAGTATTGCGGTCGCGTCGCGATGTCAAGAGCTCGCGATTGCAGAAAAACAGGCTGAGTCGCCATTGATGGTCGAGGCCTCAATGTTCTACACGCCTTCTTCCAGGCATTAGGAAGCAACCACGAAAGTCACGAAAGGCACGAACGCCTTGTTGTGCCAGGGATTGCGGCGTGAATGCCACAGGCAAATTGGTGCGAACGCTGGCTATGGATTGGCCACCTTGGATGTACCAAGGCCTCCTAATGTTGGTGCTTTTCGTGCTTTTCGTGGTTCCTGCTGAGTCGTGTATTCCACCGAGGGCCGATGCGCTGGAGGTTGGTCGCGGATTAGAAAGTAGCGGCCGCGGGAGGCCGTTTTCCGACGGCGGCGTCCCCGTCCGCCCCCTCAGTAGGGCTAATTTCGCGGGAGAATGAAGATTTCCCCCTTTTTTCTTCGGCCGGGGCGAACCTTTTTTTCCGAATGGTACTCTCAGCAGGGGTACCATCGTATTTTCCGTCCGGAGGGCGGAGCGTATGATGGTAGGCTTGCGGTGCTGAGCGGACTTTTTGGCGGCGGGCTACATCAGCCGGCCGCTGACGTCCCGGAGCACGGAGCGAACTGAACGGCGTCCGATGGTCGGACGCCGGGTGCGGCCCACCAACGGGCCACGGTCCTCGGGTTTATCTTTTTACCCTCGGATTCTCTATTTCGGGCGCGGATGCGCAAAGGAGCGACCCATGCGTTGCAACACAAACATTACCGTCAACACGATCAATGTCATTGGCAATTGCCAGGACTTCGTCGTCGTCGTTACGGGTGATGTTGTGCGCATGATCGCAGGCGCGCGCCATCTCGCAACGAGGCACGCCACGGCGTTGCCGGCACGACTGTGGAAACCGCTGAAAGAGCGTTCCAAGTCGTGGCTCTCGGAATCCTATGCGGGGCTCATGTCGAGCTCGTCGTTCGTGGGATTCCAGAGTCAACCGGTGTGTGGCGTGCCCTGTTCGTCGTGCGGAACTGCGTGAAGGGTCGGTAGTCGACCCCACTCAATCCGCTCCTAACGACGAACGGCGGCACGACGACCGCGGCCGGTAGCGATGGTACGTACCCATCGCTTACCAAGCCGGCTCCCGCGGTCTCTTCCTGCGTGCTTTGAAACCTCGTTCGTGCAAGGAGAGACTCCAATGACCGCTTCAACTGCCCCCGAGGCAGAGGAATACTCACAGCTCGCGCTCGACGTGCGCGCGGCGCAAAATGGCGACCGCGCGGCGTTCGGAGCGTTGATTCAGCGTTACGAAACGACCGTCTACAGCATCGCGTTGCGGCGCTTGCGGAATCATGCCGAGGCCCAGGAGTTGACCCAAGAGGTCTTCGTCCAGGTCTTGCGCAAGATCGGCCAGCTCCGTGAGCCGGATGCATTCCCGGGCTGGTTGCGTTCGATCACCCAGCGGATGGCAATCAATCGGGCCGTGCGCGGCGGCGGCGCCGTGCCGACCGATCCGTCTTCGCTCGAAGCAACTTGTGCCGAGCCGGAAACCCCGCTCGGCCGGGCGCTCGCGAGCGAGCGGGCGGAACAGGTCCGCGACGGTTTGCGCCGGTTGGGCCAGATGGACCGGGAGACGTTGGTGGCGTTCTACGTCGAAGGCCAGTCGTTGGCCGAGATGAGCAACGCTTTCGAGTCTCCGGTGGGCACCATCAAGCGCCGGTTGCACGTGGCGCGGAAGCGCCTCGCGCGGGAGTTGGAAACGATGGCGGTGTAATGGCCGAGACCCCGAATTCCGGGCAGGAAGTCACTGGGTGGACTTCCGTGGGGTCGAGGCCATTCGCCGCCGGTCGTTTCCGCTTTTTCACATTTCACATTTCACATTTCTCACCGCGGAGACGCGGAGATACCAAGACAATACCATGAACGACGAACCGAAACTGCGATACGATCTTTGGCACCTGTTGGGACTGATAGCGCGGCGCAAGGAGGCCGGCGCGGCGGAGCCTGAGACTTGGAATCCGGACCGAGAACTGGTCGCCGGCAAGCGGCCAGGGACCGAGCTGGCGGACCGAATCTTAAACGGGCGGACCTTATCGCGGCGCTATCAAGAGGCGATGGAGCTGCATACCGTGGCCCATTAGCCACGCGATGTTGATGAACTGATCCGGTCAACCTCGACAAACTGTGGGAGGCGTCTCCGACGCCGATGGAATGGTCGCGGCGACCGCGCAAACTGAGCGGGCCACATCGATCGCTCCATCGGCGTCGGAGACGCCTCCCACAGGTCATTTCCGGGAATGCGCTCTAAGGGTTTCGGGGCTTCACTGAGGCGGTTACAATCCCTGGCGGCGTGCGTGTTCTAACGCGCGCTCCCGCCTCGGACTTGTCACTCGCGCCCCGGAAGGTCTCCCGCATGAGCACCGCCCCTCGCCGCTGGTATCACGAACTGAACCGGTATCACTGGTTCGTGCTGATCGTGGCGGCGCTGGGCTGGTTATTCGACACGATGGACCAGCAGTTGTTCAACCTGGCGCGCCAGCCGGCCATGGTGGAATTGCTGGCGCCGTCGCCCGGGCAACGGCCTGACGACGCGGTCGTGCGCGAAGGCATCACGCAAGTCACTTCGATCTTCATGATCGGCTGGGCGACCGGCGGCATTTTTTTTGGCGTGCTGGGGGACCGCTTCGGCCGCGCCAAAACGATGATGCTGACAATTCTGCTGTACTCATTCTGCACCGGATTGAGCGCATTCTCAAAGGGCTTCTGGGACTTCGCGCTGTACCGCTTTCTGACCGGCCTCGGCGTAGGAGGGGAGTTCGCTGTCGGCGTGGCGCTCGTCGCGGAAGTGATGCCCGATCGCGCGCGGCCGCATGCGCTCGGGCTCTTGCAGGCCCTATCCGCGGTAGGCAACATCACCGCGGCGCTGGTGGGCTTAAGCCTAGGTCAACTCGAGCAAACCGGAGTGATCGACAATTGGGACCTGTGGGGCATCAAGTTCACCCCCTGGCGGCTAATGTTCGTCATCGGCACATTGCCGGCGTTGTTGGCTATCGTCATTCGCAAGCGACTCAAAGAGCCGGAACAATGGAAGGCGCTCGTCGCCGCGCACAAGAACGACGGCGGCAAGCAGCTTGGTTCGTATTCTGAATTGCTCGGCAACCCCGAATTTCGCCGCCGGGCGCTCGTTGGGCTGGCGTTGGCCACGTCCGGCGTCGTGGGCGTCTGGGGGATCGGCTTTTTCAGTCCGGAATTGATCCGCTCCGTGTTTACGCGGCAATATCATGCCGAGGCGCGTGAACAAGGTGCTGCGGCGGAGGACCGCGCGTTTCTGAATCTGCTTGTGCAACAGCCAGCGACGCTCGATGCGATCGCCATCAAAGTCAACGCCGCGGACTTGATCAACCTGACGGCGGACGATCGGGACGCCTCGGCCATTTACACGGCCATTCTGGAACAGAAGAAGTCCGGCCAAGCGATCACCAAGGAGGCCGTGTTAGAGCAATCGGCCAAATTGCCGGCGGGCGACGCCGAAGCAGTGCGCACGCGCCGCGCCGCATATCTCAACGTTGAGACGACAGGCGCCGCGCCGACTCCGGAGGCGATGCAATCGCATGTTGATCGCATCGCCGGCCGTACGCAGGGGATCAAGGGGAGCCTGACTTCGCTTGCCGGGCTGACGCTGTTCGTGCAGAACATAGGCGCGTTCTTCGGGATCTACATGTTCACGACGCTGACGCACTACACCGGACGCCGGTTCGCGTTTGCCGTGTCTTTCATCTTGGCGATGCTGAGTACGATTCTCGTGTTCTCGTCGTTCAACGACGTCACCGATTTCTATTGGATGATCCCGCTGATGGGCTTCTGCCAGTTGTCGGTGTTTGGCGGGTATGCGATCTATTTCCCGGAGTTGTTTCCCACGCGACTGCGGAGCACAGGCACGTCGTTTTGCTACAACGTGGGACGCTACCTTTCCGCCAGCGGCCCCCTGTTCCTCGGGTATCTGAGCAACAACGTCTTCAGCGATTACGCCGAACCATTGCGACCGGCCGCGATCACGATGTGCTCGGTTTACCTGATCGGCCTGTTGGTGCTGCCGTTTGCACCGGAGACGAAAGATCGGCCGTTGCCGGAGTAAGAATCGCTTGATTGCGCCGCTTGCGCGCGATAAGCCCAGGGAAGGCCGTCGAGAATCTACTTGTAGTCGACGATTGTCGAGGGCCTTCCCTGGGCTTGAGAGGGACGGCGCTGTGCTACTGACTTACGGGCCTGTCAGCAGGCCGCCGTACCAGTGGTCGTGGTAGGCCGGTTTCGCTCTGCCTCCGCCGCCGCCGTACGTGGGCGACGCGGAGAAGTTCGGCGTGGGGCGGCGGGCGGCCTGTTGTTGATTCGCGCGGCGCTGGACTTCCGGCTGGACCAGGCTCTGATAGCGCGGGTTGTACGAACTGGTCGGCCGGACCAGGTTCAAGTACGGGCTGATGTTTTTGTTGTGGTAGTAGTACTTGTCGATCGTGTAATTCGCGGCCGATTTCGGCACGTTCCGCGTCGTCTGGTACTGGTCGCGATAGTAGTCCGAGTACGACCTGTTTTGCTGATACTGCGCGAAGGCAACATCGGCAGCGCCGAGCACAGCGGCCAGCACGGCGACGAGTCGACGAATGTTAAGCACGTTGAACATAGGGCTGGTATTTGCTTGGCGCTAGCGGCGCGGGACGACCTTGGGCGTGTCAGTGCGAATCTCGGTATCGACCGGAGGCTCGAGGAGTTCCTTCACTCGCGGTTCCGGCACATCGATACGGTTGCGGCGGAGTTCCGCACTGATGTCGTCCAACGGAACGTTGCCGTCTTCAACCGCTTCGTTCGCCGTTTCCGCCGGTAATGTGCCTTCGAAGCGTTGCATCACTTCCCGCCAGTCGGTGAGGATGATGCCTTGCGACTTGAAGTGCTCTCGTACCGCTGGATCGAGCAGCAGTTCGCGATCCCAGACCATTTGTTGCCAGCGCGGCGTCAGTCGCTTGAGCGCGTTCGATTCCTCGGCGGCGCGGAAGTACACCTCGGACAAACCCGGCGGCAATTGCGCGATCATCTCCAACAGCGCCGCGCGCTTGGCTTCGTAGGTTTCGCCTTCCGGCGCGATGCGCAGCTCGTCGAGCTTGGGCATGGGATAGCGAGAGATCAGATCGACCAACCCTTCTTCCACCGGCATCCCATTGCTCGCGAAGAGTTCGAGCATTTCCGGCTTCAGTTCCACGACAACGGCCGGAATCCAATACTCCTGCGCGAGGCGCATGTAGATCTCGGCCAGGTCGACGCGTGAGAACAGCACGCCCTTGTGCGTCATCAGGTGCGTGGGGCGGATGCCAGCTTTCAGGCAGCGCTCAATCTGTGCGCGGAGCTCGTGTTCAATCACTTTCGGCGAGGCGTTCATTTCCAAGCGACGCAGCGAGCCAGGCAGACGGCCTTCTTCATCGATCAGTCCCGCTAGTTGTTGTGGCTTACCGGCGGGGCCGAAGCGGTAGGCGTCCCCTTCAGAAAGCAGCGTGAGCATGACGCCGAGTTCTTTCTCGGGATGATGCTTGCGCCAGGTCGTCACGTCGTCGAACCAAGGGCCGACGACCATCACCTCGGCGCTGACGCGCAGTTCCGGCTGGGCGAGGATTTCGCTCACCGCGGCGTTCGTCTCGTACGCCCAGCCGAAGTGCGTGACGCCGAGAATCACTACGCGATCCTCCGGCCCGTAGCCGAGCTTCTCGGCGCTGGTGATCGCGTGGGCCGTGGCCGGCGCGAGCAGGGCAATCAGCAGAATCGGCAGCATCGTTCGCAACCGCAAGCAGTGAGTATTCACCGTGGCTTCCTCAATCCGGGGCGCATGACAGAACGGGCCATGCCAACTATTGGACCGGGGAAGTGTACGCCACGCAAACCGATTCGCGGCGGCGATCAATCCGGAGGATTCACCACGGAGTCACGGAGGCACGGAGGAGAAAAGTGAGGTGGGGGAGACACTTTGAAACTCGGAAGCGCTGAGACGCGGAGGAATTCAGGAGTGGAATGGAAAGCGCAAGAGTTTGAAGTTTTCAGTGGACTTGGGAGGCGATGTTTTCTTGGTTCGGCATTCGCCATTCATCGGTAACTGCAAATCTATTCGCGTTTCGTACGACTCCCCCTCGATCTTCTCTGTGCCCCCGTGAGTCCGTGGTGAATCCTACTACCGGTCCATGCGGAAGGCGTCGAGCGGGACACTGGTTGATTCACCGCGCAGGAGTTGCCTCATCACGACGGCTGTGGCGGGCGCGAGTTGGAGGCCGCTGCGGTAGTGGCCGGCGGCGATGAAGGCGTTGTCGTAGCCGGGGATGCGCCCTAAGTACGGGAGGCCGTCCGGCGTGCCGGGGCGAAGTCCTGCCCAGCAACGTTCGACTGGCGCGGATGCAAGGCCAGGGGCAAGCGCGCCGGCCATTTCCAGGAGTCCGCCGATGCCCTCAGCCGTAGTGCGCGTGTCGAAGCCGACGTGTTCCATTGTGGACCCGACCAACACGCGGCCATCAACGCGTGGCACCAGGTAGCGCGGGCCGCAGTTGATGATCCGCCGCAATACCGGACGCCCCGGGTTGAGCAGCGCGATTTGTCCGCGCACCGGCGTCACGCCCAGCGTGACGCCGAGTCTCGAGGCAAGGCTGGAGGTCCAAGCGCCCGCGGCAAGGCACACTTGGCTGGCGGCGAAGTCGCCGCTCGCGGTGCGGACGCCTGTGAGTCGCGCATCGTGCTTGATGAAATCGAAGACTTCCGCGCCGGCGATGATGTGCACGCCATGTTGCGCACAGCCGGCCAACAATGCGCGGACAAATCGCGGGTTGCGAATCTGCGATTCGCCGGGCAAGTGATAGGCGGCCGCGACGTGTTGGCAATGCTGTTGGGCGGCCGGCATCGCTTCCGGTTCCCAATCGGGGAGTTGCCGTGGTTCGATCGGCTGGTGTTCGATGCCGAGCGATTGCCAACCGTGTTGTTCTCCGGCCAGCCAGTCCGCTTCTTGGGCATTCGCTGCGAGGTAGATTGCGCCCGTGGGGCGATATTCGACGTCGATGCCGGTTTGCTCCAGCAGCTTTGCCGCCCAGCGCGGATGCAGTTCGCCGGAGAGTTTTGCGAGTTGTAGGAACGTGTCGACGGGATCTCGCGGCGCCGGGGGAATCATCCCGGCGCCGGCCCAGGAGGATGCGCGACCAGGTTCCGCGCGATCGAGGACGTGAACTTTCGCGCCGTTGCCGGCGAGTTCATACGCCAGCGAGAGGCCGATCGCGCCGCCGCCGAGAATCAGGACGTCGCTTGTTTGCATAGTTGCGTAACTCTTGCGAGCGTCGACCATGGTCGCCTTTCGCGGAGCGAAAGGAGACTATGCCGCGCGGCTAGTTCAAGAACCGGCGTACCGCTACGCAACTGGCTTGGCCTTGCGGCGTGACGCTGGGGCTCAAGAAACTATCGCCGGGGGATTGATGATCTTGGGTCACTGCGCAGACCGGGCAGTCGGGGTCTGGGGTTTCGTAGTTCAGGAGCGGGAACAATTGATGGTGCTGGAGTGCCAACACGCCGGCGATCAGTTCGACCAGTCCGCTCGCTGCGCCGAGATGTCCGAAGTAGCTCTTCGCCGCGGTAACCGGCAGGCGTTCTGTGAGATCTCCGAAGACGTCCCGAATCGCGCGGGCTTCGTCGAGGTCGCAACCGATGGTGCCGAGGCCGTGGGCTTGCAGGTGGCCGACATCAGCGGGATCCAGGTGGGCATCGCGGAGTGCGCCGCGCATGGCATTCGCCAGCGATAATTCGCGGCGCGCGACAAAGTTCCGACCGCTGGCGCTGGACGACGATGCGCCGACGACTTCGGCGTAAATGGTCGCGCCGCGGGCTTGCGCGTGGCCCAGTTCTTCGAGCAACACCACGCCGGCGCCTTCCCCCAGCACTTGCCCGGTACGATGGAGATCGAACGGGCGACTGGCCTTTTCCGGAGGGACGCCGTCCGTCGCCAGCGGTTCTTGCTGTACGGCGTGGACCATCTTCATGGGATGAATTCGGGTGCCGGTGGCGCCGGCGAGCATCACCTCCGCGTGGCCGCGCTGGATCACGCGGAGCGCTTCGCCGACGGCGAGGTTGGCCGAAGCCTCGCGCTGCGTGAGGGAATTGTTCGGGCCGCGCAGGTCGTTGTAGATGGCAATGTGGCTGGCTGGCATGTTGGGCAAATACTTAAGCAGCCAGAGCGGCGTCATCCGCGTCATGCCTTCGGTGGCCCAACGGGAGAAATCGAACTCGCCGTCCGCCACGCAGTTCTGGATGCCGGCCGTGAAATCTTCCGGCTCGGTGATCATATAATCGGAGCCGAAGACGACGCCTGCGCGTTCCGGATCGAGCACGCCGGATTTCAACCCGGCATCCTGCCAGGCGCGTTGCGCGGCGGCAACGCCCATCTGCGATTCGCGGCACATCATCTTGATGGCTTTGCGGATCGCTTTCTTTTGATCCGGTTCAAGCTGGCCATAATCATCGATCGCCCCGGTAAACGACCGCGCCGGAGCGCCGAACGACATCGGCGCCGCTCCCGCGGGCATCTCGGGCATGTGAACGACGCCGCTACGGCGCGCAGCCAGCGCGGCCCACAGGTCGTCCTTGGTGTTTCCCAACGGCGAGACTACCCCCAAACCGGTAATCACAAC
>Ga0163153_10001196_pt1 | contig 41522 bp, 30 predicted proteins | sample OliLakLV19MP6IB1_FD_148629 | JGI IMG/M metagenome (GOLD analysis project Ga0163153, IMG submission 148629) | Freshwater microbial mat bacterial communities from Lake Vanda, McMurdo Dry Valleys, Antarctica - Oligotrophic Lake LV.19.MP6.IB-1 | ecosystem: Environmental > Aquatic > Freshwater >... | reverse complement strand
CCGCCGGTCACGCACCCATGCAGATGGACATGGCGGTTGAGTGCCGAGCCTTTCTCGGTGCAGGAAGGAGACGGCACCGATGCGGGGCGGATCGTTAGCGGCCCTGTCCGGTGACGGCGGCACGCCCGCGGCCTCGCGCACGAGCCGTTCCACCGCGCTCGTGAAGATCTTCGTGAGGGCGGAGACGGCATCGGGCCGGTCGGCCTGCGTCAAAAACCAGCGCAGTCGCCAAGGGTGATCGCAGTCGCTTCGGTACCGAAATCAACCACTGCCGGACGAGGACCGGTGGAATGGCTGGTCGATTTGCGAGCGTAGCCGACCGGCGTCGAGTGTGGTCAGATGAGCCGGCGGATTGGCTCTGAACCCCTGGAAACCCGCCGAAAGGAGCCTGTTCTTCGCGCTCGGCGCAGGCCACTTCCGCCGCAGCCCTTGGCGGGCGCTTCACAGCGAGTGGATGTCGATCACGGGCAGCTCGTCAGGCGAGGCCTGCACGCCATCACGGTCGCAAGTGGGCCTGCAAAAGCTCACTCCAATCGGTGGGCGGCCAACGTGCGGGCGATACCGGCGGTGGCTCGACCGGCTCGCCGACGTGCGCGAGGAAATCGCTCCCGTCCCTCATTTCCCCCACGCGGGTTTCTCATTGCGGCTTTTTCGCCGGCAGCGTTTGCCAAGACTCCAATATCTCTTCCAAAAGCGATTTTTGTTGACGCCCCAGTTTGGGATCAGCCAGCAACTGCCGCAAAAGGTGCTCATTGCGTTCACTGGCAAAGGAGTAAATATCACGCGTGTACCGCAACCAATCGACGCGGTAAACCATCACGGGTTGGCCGTCATCGTGCATATATTGAGGATGCTTGATTTGCTCAATCAAGAGCTTCTCATACTGCGCGTCCGCGGGCATATAAAGGCACCGCGCATAGAAATCGGGAAGGTCCAGCTTAGTGCGCCCGGTCATGGCGAGCACAGCGGGAGTGAAATGACCCACGTCGACCAATACCAGTCGCAACCGATCGATGCCTCGATAGCGGTTGATCAATTCGTCCACTTTTTCTTGAATGGTTTTTGCGTCGGTCAGCAGCGTCCAATCGTCTTGGATTACCTGATCTTTGCCCAATTCAACAAACCACTGCTGACGGCCCGCTTCGACCGTTTCAAAATCCTGAAAGAGCATCAATTCCGCCGCTTGGTCGCGCCACTGGGAGGCATGTTCGCCAAGATTGCCCAGGGGCGCCGTAAAGTCCAAACCCCAGTGGGACTGGTCGTAGTATCTCAGCGGCACCATGTTGGCTTGCGTGAATGTCACGCGTGAAGAATCCACCCTGTCCGCGGGTTGCTTGGTCTCGGAATCGGCTTGTTTCCGCGTTGCGCCCGCGGACTTGTCCGTTGGCATTTCCCAGGGACGCTTCAGCTGCTTAAGCACCTGTAGTTCCAGCCGCAACAAATTCCGTTTCTTCTCGTCCAGCTCGAACGATTTCACGCGCACAATATCGATGCGGGACGAGTTGCCCACCAACGCCTCCAGCGTAGGCTTGGTTTTGCCCGGGTTTTGGGCGGATGCATCCATTGGCCAGGCCACTCCAAACAGCGCCGCGACCATCAAAGGCCAAGTTTTGAAGGGATGCATGGATGAAACCCCAATTGTGGTGCGCCGGCGGCCAAGAGAGTGGCGCGCTGGCTACCAAGGGCATAACCGGGATGATGCGACGTGGAAAACAACCTGGGCTCGCGCCGGCAAGCCATCTGAAAAGCCTACGTCGGAATTGAGCCAGCGTCAAAGTCGGCTTGCGCGGACCACAGGCGGTCATACTTCGCGGTCAGCTAGTCAGCGGTCAGCGGTCAGCGGTCAAAGTCGGCTCGCGCGGCCCCTACTGTCTTTGAAGTTCCACGCAAATACCACCCGCGCGCAATACCCGGTGCATAGGCGTAAACCACAGTTCTTGCTGCAGCATGAGTCCCACGTGTTCGCAAGTCCCAAGCAGCTCCGCACGATTGTACGTCCGGCAACACCCCATGCGGCTCGTCCAAGCGCCCGTAAAGTTGTCTTCGGTGGTGAACAACAGCATCCGGCCGCCGGGCGACATGACCGGCGCCAACTCAGCCAGTCCGACGCGAACATCGGGCAAATGCTCGATCACATATCCGCAAGTCACACAATCCCGTCCGGCAGTGGGTGATTTCGGTTCCCAAGCGGCTGCGGTGTTTTGTGGCACGAGGTGAGCGGCCCGAGGCCGTCGCCGCCCTCACGAAGATCTTCATGCGCGAAGTGGAGCGGCTTGTGCGCGAGGCCGCAGGTGTGGCGTCGTCGCCGAACACGGCCAACAGCGAGCGGCACCGCGCCGGCGAAAACCCAAAACTGAGGATGCCGCAGCAGAGGTAGCCACGAAGAAAAGTCTTCCATGTGGGCCGCGACCGGCAAAACCACGAATTCCCCCGTGAATGATGGAGAGCAAGCTGAAGAAGAATCTCTACCTCGCCGGCGACGTGCTTGACCTCGCCGGCTGGATCGGTGGCTACAATTTGCGAAGTGCCTGGAGCACCGGCTGGCTCGCCGGTCGCTCGCTCACACTTCCTGAGGTTCCTTCATGAACTCGATGACCCGACGGACAGCGCTGGGCGCACTCGCTGCTACACCACTGCTGGTCCTGGCGGACGACGCGCCGAAGAATGACCCCTACGCCGACGGCATCCTGAAGGAAGGCGAGCCACCGCTGCCGGAAAAGGGCTCCTTCACCGTTGCGGTTCTGCCGGACACGCAGCACTACAGCGAGAAATACCCGAACACATTCCTGGCGCAGACGCGGTGGATCGCGGAGAACCGCGCTACACGTAGCATCGCGCAGGTGCTGCACCTCGGCGACATCACAAACAAGAGCACCGAAGCCGAGTGGAAGAACGCCTCCGCGGCGATGAAGGTGCTCGACGACGCGAAGATGCATTACGCCTTGTGCCCTGGGAACCACGATTACAGCGAAGGCGGCGGCTGCAAGGACCGCACCACGCATCTGAGTGAGTACTTCCCCGTCAGCCGCTGCGAAAAGAACACTGGCTTCAAAGGCGTTTACGATAAGGAACCGACCCGCACGGAGAACAGCTTCCACCACTTCAGCGCCGGCGGGCGGGAGTTCCTCGTGCTCGCGCTCGAGTTCGGCCCGCGGGCGGACGTGGTCCGCTGGGCGAATGAGGTGCTCGCCGCGAACAAGAACCGCGAGGCGATCCTCATCACGCACGCGTTCATTTATTACAACGACACCCGCTACGACTGGAAGAAGTTCGGCACGAAGCAGAACTGGAACCCGCACGGTTATGCAATGGCCAAGGCCACCGGCGATGATGTGAGTGATGGCGAGGAACTCTGGACCAACCTCGTGGCCAAGCACGAGAATGTGATTCTCACGCTCAACGGTCACGTGCTCAACGACGGTCTGGGAAAGGTGACGACGAAGACGACGCGAGGCCGGGCCGTGCCACAGATTCTCGTGAACTACCAGATGCGCCCGAACGGAGGCGACGGTTGGATTCGGCTACTCGAGTTCAAGCCGGATCGCACGGTCGAGGTCTACGATTACTCGCCGGTGCTCAAGAAGCGGAACGAAGGTGAGCAGAACCGCTTCGCCTTCACCACGGCCGCGATTTGATCACACCAGGTCACCGTTTCGCCGCGACGCGCAAGCTTTATGCAGCGGAGCGAGGCAATCCTGACGGCACACGATTTGCGAAATAACGACCAACCATTGGGGCACATCATGAGGCGAAGCCGCAGCCCGCATGCAGCAAACGTCCGGCGACATGGCACGGGCAACCCCGAGCCGCCACCAAGCGTGGCACCGAGTGCAAAACGCCGGTCATCGAATTCCGTCCGACCCGTGGATATGCTCTGGGGCATGCCTGTGCTCCGGTCCATCCCGAAGGTCACCATGAAAACCCTCACCCGCCGCCTCGCTGGCCATGTCCTGTGCCTGGCCCTTATCGCCGCCCTCCCAGCCGCGGCGGCCGATGCCATCCCCGTCGACTTGCCGCCGCCAGGCGACAAGCCCGTGGCCAAGGGCAAGCCGGTGAAGGTCTATATCTTGTCCGGGCAGTCGAACATGCTCGGCTTCGGCGCGATCAAGCCTGCCGGCCCGCATTACAGCAATATCTTTCTCTCGGCCGATCCAGCAGTTGAGGTTGCCGAACTGCCGGTGGGTGGTGCCCTCATGATGCCGCACGGCATCCACCAGTCGGCGGCAGCCGATGCGCCTGCCGGCGGAATCGCGTCGGTCTATCGAGGTGCTTTCGACCCGAAGGCCGTTGGCTCAAAGGCCGAACCGGTGAAGCAGGAACCGGTCGCCCTTGGCCAGACGGGGGGCACGCTTCCGTCGATCGACGGGCCGCATACCGTCGTCGTCACGGGCTTCATCGATGTGCCGCTGGATGGCATGTACGAGATTCACCCTGGGTACGGCACGAGCAACGATTGCATCGCGGAGCTGGACGGCAAGGAGGTCTATCGCCTCGACGACAAGGGCCAGGCGGTTCTCCAGAAGACATCGCTTGAGAAGGGTCGCCGATACCCGATTCGAATCACCTACAAGCAGGGAGGTTCCGCTGCCTTCTGGATGCAACTGGTGGATCTCCACGGCTACGGCGATCTCGGCTGGGTGCTTGACGAACTGGGCCGCTTCCGCCACCTGCGGGCCGAAGACGGCTCATGGGTCAAGCGGCCAGACGTCGTCCTCAACGACGCCTACATGGGGAAGGGCAAAAGCGATCCCCTCGGCGTTGAGGCCTGTGGGCCCACCTTCGGCCCCGAGCTCGGATTCGGCTTCGTCATGGGCACGTTCCACAATGAACCCGTCATCGTGATGAAGGCCGATATCGGCAACCGCAGCCTCGGCTGGGACATCCTGCCACCGGGCAGCGAGCGGTATACGTTCGAGGGCGTCACCTATCCCGGCTACGGGGAATCCATGAAAACCGTCGAGACGGGTGAGAAGCCCGGTCCGAACGAGTGGTATGCCGGCAAGCAGTACGACGACTACACCGCCGCCATTCACGCGGTGCTCGACAACTTCGGCGAGCGCTACCCTGAGTTCAAGGATCAGGGCTACGAAGTGGCTGGGTTTGTCTGGTGGCAGGGTCACAAGGACGGTCCCAATGCGGGGCATAATGCCCGCTACGAGACGAACCTCGTCAACCTCATCAAGGCATGGCGGAAGGAGTTCAACGCGCCGAATGCCAAGTGGGCCATCGCCACCGTCGGCTTTCACGGCGCGGACATGCCGGAGCACTACGTGAAGATCGCGGAGGCGCAGCTTGCCGTGGCTGATCCGAAGCGGCATCCGGAGCTTGCCGGCACAGTCAAGACGATCGACACCCGTCCGTTCTGGCGGGAGCCGAACATCTCCCCCAAGGATCAGGACTACCACTACAACCACAATGCCGAGACCTACATGCTCTGCGGCGACGCGCTCGGCCGCGCCATGGTCGAGCTCGAAGGGGGCACGGTCGAGTATCCCCAGGGGGGCATGACCAAGCCGATCGATGCTCCGCCGCTGGTTCCCTACAACGCCCCGCCGTTCCCCGCGGCCATGACGGCTGCGATCGAGCCGATCGTCATGGAGCGGCTGCTGCCCGAATTCGCGGCCGAATCCTCCAGTATCCCGTCGTATCTCCGCAGGGGCTTGCCCATGGAGAACATTCTCGGCGGCAAAGCTCCCGCCAAAAAGAGCCCCGTCATCGCCACGCAGCTCGATCAGATGATCGCGCACTACGAGCTGTGCGGGAACGACCAATACAGTTGGAAACCGTTTGGCCCCGACATGAGGCGTGCCGAGTGGGAATACTTCACGTTCGATCCGCCGGAGAAGAAGGACAGCCCGGAAGGCAATCGGTACCGAGAGGTCACGCTGCCCGCCGGGATGGAGACCTGGTTCGCCCCCGACTTCGACGCCGCGAAAGCCGGATGGAAGGTCGGCACGTCACCCTTTGGCCAGAAGGACGGCAAGCGTGAGCCGATCAGTGCCAGTTGCAAGGTGCCGCACTGTGGCTGCAGCACACCGCCAGCCACGCTCTGGGACAAGGAAGTGCTCCTCATGCGGCAATCCTTCGATGTTCCGCCGCTTGATGCCAAGCACCGCTACCGGCTCGTCGTCGGCGGGGCCGGGCACCCGTGGTCAGGCGAAGGCTTTGCCCTCTACGTCAATGGCAAGCTCGTGAGCGAAGCCACCGAAGGGTATTACAAGAGCGGTGGTCAGGTTCGCGGTGCCATCATCTATGACGACCTGCTTCCGGAGTTCACCGACGGCAAGGTCACAGTCGCCCTCAAGGCATTTCTTCGCCGCAACGGTTTCCGCGGGAAGGCCGCACTACCGTCGGGCCACATGAGCGTCTGGATGGAGTCGACTGAGTTGTCGCCGGTGGCTCTGGAGGTGGCAGCGAAGGCGAAACCCTGAGGCGCGGCCGTGCGAGATGGACCGCTTGGCCCACACTCATGAAATGCTCACATTGGTTGCATAGGCTTCCCGGTCTCTTCCAGCCGGCGTGGCTGGCCAGATGTCTCTTCCATCTTCCGGACGGTGCCGGAAGCTGCCGGACGCCAGAAGCAATCATTCATTCGTGACCAAAGGGGATCCCGTGCCGTTCATCGTCTCTCGTCCAGGCCTTGCCCGATCGTTCACCAGGGCTCTCGTCGTTGCTGCGTTGCTCGGAGGCCCCCTTGCGGCTGCCGAGACTCCTGAGGGGGTGGCAGCGCTGCCCGCTTACACGAAGGCCTCCGGCGAAGTGGCGGGGTCGCTCAAGAGCGTCGGCTCCGACACGATGAACAACCTCATGGCCCTCTGGGCCGAAGGCTTCAAGAAGTTTTATCCCAACGTGCGGGAGGGGATCGAAGGCAAGGGCTCCGCGTCGGGGCCACCGGCGCTCACCGAGGGCACCTGCTCCTTCGCGCCGATGAGTCGCAATTGGAAGCCGTCCGAGATCGACGAGTTCAAGGCCAAGCACGGCTACCCGCCCACGGTTGTTCCGTCGGCGATCGACATGCTCGTGGTGTTTGTCCATCGCGACAACCCCCTGGCATCCCTCTCGCTCGAGCAGGTCGATGCGATCTTCTCGAAGAACCGCAAGGGAGGGGCTGCCGACGACATCCGCACCTGGGGCGACCTCGGCCTCGAAGGGGAGTGGCGTGACAAGCCGATCAGTCTCTACGGCCGAAACTCCACGAGTGGAACCTATGGCTACTTCAAGGAGTTCGCCCTGTTCAAGGGAGACTTCAAGACGACCGTCAAGGAGCAGCCAGGCAGTTCCGCGGTGGTGCAGGCGGTGGCCAGTGACAAGTTTGGCATGGGCTACAGCGGCATCGGCTATATGACACCCAACGTGCGGCCGCTGCCCCTCGCTCCAGCGGGCGGCGGGAAGGCGGTGGCGCCCGTTCCGGCGGCAGCCTACTCGGGAGACTATCCCCTCTCGCGGTTCCTCTACCTGAGCGTGAATCGCCGACCAGGCACCGAGCTTGACCCGTTGCGTCGCGAGTTTCTGCGATACGTGCTCAGTCGCGATGGCCAGGGCAACGTGGCGAAGGATGGGTATCTCCCCGTGACGGCCGCCGTGGCCGCCGAGGCGCTCGCCGAGCTCGGCATCGCGCCCTAGGGACCGTGGCATGAATGCCAAGGGCACGTTCACGGGCCGCACGCGCCGTCGAAGCAGCCACCCGTGGGTTCGCTTCGGTGACGCGCTGGCCCGTGGTCTGATCACCGCCGGCGGGATCGGCACGATTGTGGCCGTGCTGCTGGTCGGTGTGTTCCTCTTGGTCGTCGCGGCTCCGCTCTTTAGGCCGGCACGGGCCACGCCGGAAGGAGCCGCGGCTCTCGCGGGGGCCGAGCCACTCGCCATTGGCAGCGACGAATCCGGCTCGGTCGCATGGATCGTCAATGCTGACGGTATTCGCGCGCTCGATATTGCCGACGGGGCCACGCTGCTCGAGCGGCCTGCTGCGGCCAGCGGCCTCGATGGATGCACCGCCATTCGTATGGTGCCAGGGAGCCTCATGGCGGCCGTGGGCTTCGCCGACGGCTCGTTTCGGACTGGCAGGCTCGGTCTCGAGTCCACCTACATCAACGCAGCTGAGCTTTCGGAGAATCAGCGGCCATCCACTGACCGTACGACGGTCCTCCTCGACGACGCGGTCATCGTTCGCAGCCGCAGCGGTGAGTGGTCTCGGGTGAGTCTCGTGACCGATCTCGCCACGGCGGGAGGCGAATCGCTCCCGAAGCCGATCATCAATCTCGATGTGACGCCCCTCGCGACAGGAAGCCTCGTGGCAGCCCTCGACGAGGAGGGAAACGTGCGCGTGGAGTCGGCGAAGTCACGCCGCAACATGCTCACGGGCAAGCAGACCGTCTCCATCGCAGGGGCCACGATTCGTCCTGTGGAGGGTTTCCGGCCTCGGTTCGTTCGCGTATCGGAACTGGGCGACCAGCTCTTTCTCATCGCGGCCGACGGCACGGGGCTGCGGTATGTGATCCGCGATATCGAGACGCCAGAAGCGATGGAGTCATTTTCGGCCGGTGGCCCGGTCACCGCGGTGACGCGGCTCTTCGGCGGAACCGCGCTCGCCGTCGCGAGAGCCGACGGCACCGTCGCGATCATGTTCACGGCCAGGCGCGATCCTGCGGAGCCCCACGTCGACCTCACATTTGCCAAGGACGGTCTTCGCATGGTGACGGCGCGTGAGTTCCCGCCAGCTGAGCCGGGCGTGGCGGTCACGGCCATTGCGAGCTCGCCGAGATCACGGCTCTTCGCCGTGGCCGACGCAAAGGGGGGCATGCGGGTCCTCCAGTCGACGGCAGGAAGCGAAGTGCTGAGCCTCCCCCGCGCCGCCGCATCGACCGACGGCGTGGCGACCGCGTCCACCGTTGCGATTTCGGACCGAGAAAATCGTCTCCTGGCCGCGGGACGCGGTGGCCTCGCAGCCTGGTCGATCGATGCGGGCTACCCGGAAGTGTCGTTCCGAACGCTCCTCGCGCCGGTCTGGTACGAGAGCTATCCCAGCCCCGTGCAGGCCTGGGAGACGACCGGCCACGAGGCGTTTGAGTCGAAGTTTGGCCTCATGCCGCTCATCTTCGGCACCATCAAGGCCACGCTCTATTCCATGCTCTTCGCGACGCCCATTGCGCTCTTGGCGGCCATGTACACGAGCCAGTTCATGCATCCAACATGGCGAGCCCGCGTCAAGCCGACGATCGAGATGATGGCCAGCCTGCCGAGTGTCGTGCTCGGGTTTGTCGCCGGGCTCGTGTTCGCGCCCTTCATCGAGCAGTTTCTGATGCCGGTGCTGACGGCCTTCTTTGTGGTGCCCACGACTGTCCTCGTGTCGGCGCACCTCTGGCAGATCCTGCCCGATGCCGTGCGGGGCCGGATGGCTCGCGGGCGATTCGCGATCGTGTCGTTCGTCGCGCTCCCGCTGGGGCTTGCCGCATCGTGGGCGTTGGCTCCGATCGTCGAGAGGCTCCTCTTCGGCGGCGACGTGCGGGCCTGGCTTGACGGCCGAGGCAGTGGCTTCGGCGGCTGGGTGATCGCCACGCTCCCGCTTGCGGCCGTGGCGACCGTGTGGCTCGTTGGTGCCTTCGTGGGGCCATGGCTGCGGCGGCTCGTGACGAGCTGGAGCCGCACCCAGGCGGCCTTGGTCGCGCTGGCGGTGTTTGCCGGTGGGGCCGCGGTCGCCGTGATCCTGGCGATGGCGGCCGCCAGCTTCTTCAGCGCTCTCACCCTGGAGACGCGCGGGGCCATGTTTGGCACCTACGTGCAACGAAACGCCCTGATCGTGGCCGTGGGCATGAGCTTTGCGATCATCCCGCTCATATTCACGATCGCTGACGACGCGCTCTCGAGCGTGCCCGAGCACCTCCGCAGCGCCTCGCTCGGCGCCGGGGCCACGCCCTGGCAGACAGCCGTGCGGGTCATTGTGCCGGCCGCGGCGAGTGGACTCTTCTCGGCGGTCATGATCGGGCTCGGACGGGCCGTGGGTGAGACGATGGTCGTTCTCATGGCCGCGGGCAACACGCCGCTCGTGAGCTGGAACATCTTCAATGGCTTTCAGACGCTCTCGGCAGCCATTGCGACGGAACTGCCCGAGGCAGCCCGCGGCAGTACGCACTACCGCGTGCTCTTTCTCGCAGCACTCGTACTCTTTGCCATGACGTTCGTGGTGAATACGGTGGCCGAGCTCGTGCGGCAACGTTTCCGGAGACGGGCACATGAGCTCTGAACGCTTTCGCTACCGTCGCTCGAGAAGCGCCTTATCAGGGCTTGCCGCCCACGGTGAGCCGTGGGTCTGGCTTACGGCCGGATGTCTGGCCACGGCCATTGCGATGATCGTGGGGCTCCTCTCGCTCATTGCGATCCGCGGGGCGGCCAACTTCTGGCCAGTGCCGCTCGAGCTTGTCGAGCTCAACGACGGCCGCCGCCTGCTCGGCGAAGTTACGACGCGTGAACGGGCTGTCCCCGCAACTGACGAGGCCGTCGGCACCCCAGCCCGCCGCCTTCTTCGGGTGGCAGGCTCAGGAGAAGGCAGCGGCCAGTTCGAATGGGTGAACGACGCAGACATGAAGCGTACCTCGCGTCCTGAGTGGGCTACCGTGGTGGAGAGGCTCGAAGGGGGCCGCCTTCACGCAACTCCGAAGCGGCTCATGCGTGGTGACGAGGTGATCGCCGACGGGCCTGCGGCGACGTGGGCCACCTATGAGCGGGAGCATCCAGCAGCACGGCGCCGGTGGCGGCAGATCCGTCGAATTGACCAGGTCGATCGCGGCGAGGTGCAGCGACGGTTGCGGGCAGCGAGGCTATCGGTCGTGTCGGTCGTCCTCACATCGGGTGCCGAGAGCGCCGAGGCGCTCGAGGCCGCTGCCACCGAGGCACGTCTCAAGAAGGAATTGGCCGCCGAAGATCGCCGGCTCGACGACAAAGCGGCAGCGATCCGTGCCGAGAATGCCGGCTGGGCCGTGGAGTTTGAAACGGTAGGAGGCCGGATCGAACAGATGCCGCTCGACGCGATCGTGCGGGCCTGGCAGCCCAACCAGCTTGGCTTTTTTGGTCGGCTCGGTGTCTACGCCTCCAGGTGGGGCGAGTTTCTCAGCGACGACCCGCGCGAGGCCAATAGCGCCGGCGGTGTTTTCCCGGCCATCTGGGGCACGGTCGTGATGACGCTCATCATGGCGTTCTTCGTGGCGCCCTTCGGCGTGCTCGCTGCCCTCTATCTCCGGGAGTACGCATCGAAGGGGCCGATCACCACCACCGTGCGGGTGGCCATCAACAACCTCGCGGGTGTGCCGAGCATTGTCTACGGTGCCTTCGGCCTGGGCTTCTTCTGTTACGGCATCGGCGGCGGGATCGACGAGGTCTTCTTCAAGGCGAGCCTCGTGGCCGACGGCCAGCCGGTGTTCGGCACCGGTGGGCTCCTCTGGGCCTCGCTCACGCTCGCGCTCCTCACGCTTCCTGTCGTGATCGTGGCCACCGAGGAAGCGCTCTCGGCGGTCCCCAACTCCATGCGGGAGGGATCCTATGCCTGTGGTGCCGGCAAGTGGCAGACCATCCGCCGCATCGTTCTGCCCCGCGCCATGCCAGGCATCATGACCGGTCTCATTCTCGCGATGGCACGGGGCGCGGGCGAAGTGGCCCCGCTCATGCTCGTGGGCGTCAAGAAGCTGGCGCTCGATCTCCCGGTGGATGGCTCATTCCCGTTCATCCATCCCGAACGGGAGTTCATGCACCTGGCCTACCTCATCTACGACGTCGGCCTCCAGAGCTCCGACAGCCAAGCGGCCCGCCCCATGGTGTTCACGATCACGTTCCTGCTCGTGACCATCATTGCCTTGCTCAATATCTCGGCCATCTGGATCCGTTCCCGACTTCGAAAACGCTACACCTCACAACAGTTCTGACGTCACGCTCGCCATCCATGGCCCCGGCGAGCCCGCCGGTCGCACGTCCTGGCTCCCGGCGCTCGTTGGCCCTGCGGTGCGGTCGAGTACACTGACGGTTCACAACGAGGATTCTTCCATGCAGGCGGCGACGAGTGATGCGCGGCAGGCGCCAAGTGCCGAGGCTCCGCCCGCCGATCGGCTTCTGGCGGTGGCTCGAGGCTTCGAGGTGCCGTCGGAGGTGCATGCGAAGGTTCTCGCCGAGCAGCCCGTACTCGAGGTGGACCGTTTCAACCTGTGGTATGGCACCAAGCAGGCGCTCCACCGCATCACCATGCCCGTGTCGAAGGGCAAGGTGACGGCGCTCGTGGGCCCGAGCGGCTGTGGGAAGTCGACCCTTCTGCGAAGTGTCAACCGGCTCAATGATCTCGTGCAGGGGTTGCGGATCACGGGCGATATGCGACTCAATGGAGACTCGATCTACGACCCACGGATGGACGTGATCGACCTCCGGAAACGGATGGGCATGGTGTTCCAGAAGCCCAACCCGTTCCCCATGAGCATCTACGAGAACGTCGTCTACTCGCTGCGAATCGACGGCGAGCGAAACCGTGGCGTGCTCGATGAGGTCTGCGAAGCAAGCCTCCGCGGTGCCGCCCTCTGGGACGAAGTGAAAGACCGGCTGCAGGATAGCGGTCTCGGGCTTTCCGGTGGTCAGCAGCAGCGGCTCTGCATCGCGAGGGCCATCGCCGCCGAGCCCGAGGTGCTTCTGCTCGACGAGCCCTGTTCGGCACTCGATCCGATTGCCACCGGCAAGATCGAGGATCTCATTCAGGAGCTCCGCGGCCACTACTCGGTGCTCATGGTGACCCACAACATGCAGCAGGCCAGCCGCACGAGCGACTATACCGCGTTCATGTATCTTGGCCGGCTCATCGAATACGGCCCCACCACCGACATCTTCACGAAGCCGGTGCTCTCCGAGACCGAAGCCTACGTGACCGGCCGGTTCGGCTGAACCAGGTCCCCTCCTTCCACGACAACCATTTATGACCCGACACATTGAGCGTCAGATCGACGGACTCAAGGAGCGAATCCTGAGGCTCGGTACGCTCGTCGAAGAGGCCATTTCGAAATCGATCACCGCCCTCATCAACCGTGATACGCCGCTCGCCCTGCGGGTGATGGCCAGCGATGAGGCGATCGACCGGATGGAGGTGGAGGTGGAGGAGGAATGCCTCAAGATCCTCGCCCTCTACCAGCCGGTGGCCGCCGATCTCCGCTTCGTGGTGGCCGTGCTCAAGATCAACAACGATCTTGAGCGGATGGGTGATCTCGCCAAGAACATCGCCAAGCGAGTGAGCCAGCTCGCCGACTGTAACCAGATCGAGCTTCCCCCCGAGATCCGCTCCATGGCCATGCAGGCCCAGGAGATGGTGAAAGACTGTCTGGATGCGGTCGTGCGCGGCGACCCTGCCCTCGCCCGCCAGGTCCGCGAGGACGACGACCTCGTGGACGAGGGACGGCAGCGGATCCAGCGGCGGGTGATGCAGCAGATCAAGGCCGAGCCCGCCGATGTCGAGAGTCTCCTGCGGATGAACTCGGTATCGAAGCACATCGAGCGGATCGCCGACATGGCCACGAACATCGCCGAAGACGTGATCTACATGGTCGAGGGCGAGATCGTTCGCCACCGGGCCGAGGCGACGTAGCGGTTGTACGCGGCGCGGGCCATCCATGGCAATCGTGTTCGGCACGGTTGATGCATGGGGTTCCGACGCAAGGCGCATTGGTTCGCCGGCGGTGACATGCTCGCGAGCCTTCGGATTTTGCGAGTGTGCTCTCGTGGATGATGGTGCGCCTTTTGGCCGCGCAAAAGTCCTCGGCTCCTGCGCGTGCCCCCGACCGGCTCCTCAGCATCAGGGGCTTTGGTGGCAAGCATGTGGAGATAGGCAAGCTTGCGCGATGGCTGCTACGCCGGTATCGTGCCCCGCATCTCGGACAAGCACAACGACGTGGAGATTCAGGCCTCCAGCGGGATGATCGTGTGCCTGTTGATCCTGCTCTCCACAGGTGAGAAGCCAAGCAAGGCCATGTTCCAAATGGCCTCCTTCTACGTCATCGGGCTTGCGAGCTTGAAGGAACTGGAGGCCTTCATTGCTTCAAGACGAAAGCCGAAATAGGGCCACCGCAGGTCTGAACGCCTGCGGCGAGCATGTCACCGCCGGCGAACCAACGCGGCTTGCTTCTGTCGGCCACGCAGTCGTCGTGCCGAACACGATTGCCATCCATGGCCCCGCTTCGCTTGCCGGGCGGGTGGCTTCACGCGGCGCGGGCCATCCATGGCCCCGCTTCGCTTGCCGGGCATCCGCCCGGAGTTCAACCCGGCCCTCCGGGCCTTGCGCATGCTGCGGTTCATGGGTTCTGACGTGCCGTGGTACCCTTTCAGAGCCATTGCCCGTGGGAGTCAAGTTCATGTTGTCTCGTCTGCTCGTCCTGCTTGTCGCCGTCTGCGTTCTTGGGCCTGCTGCCCGGAGCGAGGAGCCTGTGCTCGTGTCGATCACCGGGCCGATGGTCGGCCGCGTGGGCGATCGCGTCTCCTTCGAGGTGGAGCTTGTCAATCGTTCGGGCAAGCCGCTCTCCAAGCTCCGAGTGATCGACTACTTCGATCCCGGCTTTCATCACGACGCGTCAACGAGCCCCATCGAACAGAAAGGCACCATCGACCTTGCGCCAGGCACAGCACGACGGCTCACCCTCGACTTTCTCTTGATCGAAGACGGACGGCAGTGTCACCGCGTGGCGATTCTCGACCAGTCGCAGCAGCAGCTCGGCGGCGCTCAGCACTGCGTCGAAGTGTCTGCCAATGCCGCCTTCACTCCGCCGCCGGCCGCTCCCCCCTCCACCGTGAACGCGCCACCCGCAGCCGTGATGCCGCCTCTGTCATCAGCGACCTCACCTCCACCGCTCATGACGCCCCCGCCTTCCAGTTCGCTGTCACCCCTCGCCGCAACTGCGTCGGCCCTCGAGCTCGATGTCACGGGCCCGGCGCAGGTGCTCGCCGGCGACGTCGTCAAGTATGTCGCCATCGTGAAGAACACCGGAACGGCCAGGTCGGAACCGACGACGCTCGAGTTCTCATGGGATGCTTCGCTCAGTCCCCTCGAGGCCTCGGATGGCTACGCGTTGGCCGGATCGAAGGTGACGTGGACAATCCCCGCGATGGACCCCAAGGGGGCGCAGGAGCGTCAGATCAACCTTCGTGCTGAGGTTCCCACCGGAGCGTTTCGCGATTCACCGCCGACGCGAGGCTGTGTGCGAGCGGTGCTCACGGGGCTTCCCGGAGGCTCGATGATCGCCGATGACGCGTGTGTCGGGATCACGGCGACGGCGTCACGCCCCCAGCGGCGATCGGCCGTGGGATCAGGCCTGCGGCTGTCGCTTGCCGACCTCGACGACCCGGTGCGGTCAGGCGATGCCACCACGCTCATCTGCACGTTGACCAATGGCGGCACGGACGCAACGGGAAGGCTCGATCTGGTCGTCCTCCTGCCCGATGGCGCCCGGCTCGTGGGCGATCCCATCCCTTCGCGGGTCCGCGTGGAAAGCTCGCGGGTAACGTTTGAGTCGATCTCCACGATCCCGCCCGGGGGCCGGCAGAGTTTTGAGGTTGCGTATCGCCTCGCGTCAGCCGGAACCGGCAAGGCATCGGTCATCCTTACCGGCAGCGACCTCGACGGCTCGCTCGAGCGCACGTGCCAGACGACGTTCCTCGAGCCCTGAGTCTCGGGTGCACGGGTTCCCTGGGCCGCAGGGTTGGCCCAGTGTGAAGGTACAGGCCGCGCAATGCGGCGGTCCTCGAAGCATCCTGCCAATGGTCGCCGATGAATCTGCCAGGAGACGCGGATGCTCGCGGTCACGGCAAACTGGAACGTCACCGACGGCACGCTCGCCGCACCGCGAACCGCCGCGGCCCAGAGCTGGCTGGCGACGATCAGACGAGCGGCCATTCGCGCTGGGTTTGGCCGAGACGGTCGCTATCAGGCGGTCGAGTCGATCTGCCTCGTGTTCGCCGGCGACACCTTCGACTGGCTTCTGAGCGACGCCTGGAGTGGCTGCGATCGCCCATGGATCGGCGGACCGCGAGGGTTTGCCGCACGGACACGCGTCGCTGCCGCGAGCCTGCGGGCGGCAGGGCCCGTCCTGCGAGACCTGCGTCGGTGGATTCGCACGGGCGTGCCGCTCCCAGCCGCCGATGCCCGTGGCCGTCCGTCAGCCCGTGCGATTCGGCACACCCCGATTCGCGTCGTCATGCTCGCTGGGGATCGCGATGCGTGGATCAGCGGAGGGTTCGGCCAGGAAGCGAGTACGGCCGATCGGTTTGGCGTCTTGGTTGGCGAGTCGTGGTCCGATGCACGCGTGAGCATCCGTCACGGCCACGATCTCGATCCGCTTTGGCACGCGATGGCTGCCACGCCCATGCCGGCGACTGGCCGCCCGCCGACACTTGGCGAGAGTCTCGCCGTTGATCTCCTCGTTCCATTCGCGATGGCGGTGCGGGCCGAGGCTGCGATGTGGTTGCTCGCCAAGTCGCGGATCGGATTGCTCGCCGCGTCGCCGCCTTGGGAGTTGCCTGGTGGCGTTGCCAAGCTCGTGGCGATTCAGGGCCCCGGCGGTGGGTTGGGACGCCGGCTGCTCTCGATGTGGCGCCGCTGCGTGGAGGCATGGCACGCACGTGTCCGCCGCGATCCGCCGCTATCCGACACGGCCTACGACCCGCTCGATGCCTTGGCCGCCTGGCTCGACACTGCCGCGAGCGGACATGGGTCTCCGGTGCCTCCGTCCATCGCCCGTCTTGCGATCCCGCGTTCGACCCCGGCCCAGAGCAACACCGTGCTCGGTCATCTCCCCTCTTCGGGGGCTGCGACGTGGCTCGGTGGTGCCGGTGGACCCTGGCTGGCTGTCGTCGATCGCGACGAGGGGCCGGGCTGGGTCGAGCTCCTTGGCAACGTCGCTGCCAGCCCGAGCGTCGTGGCCATCGGCGCGGGCTCTGGCAGCGGTGTCGTCGAGGCGGCATGATGCGGCTGTCTTCGGAGTGACCACGGCTATGCCCACGCCATCCGCTGCCGGGCCGCTCGTCAGCGGGCTCGTCGAAATTCGCACAACCTTTGCCTCCCGCGACGCGGCGGTGGCCTGTGCGGAGCGGCTTGTGCGGGCGCGGCTGGCCGCCTGTGTGCAGGTAGACGGGCCGGTCACAAGCACGTATTTCTGGAAGGGGGCTGTGGAGCAGGCCGAGGAATGGCGATGTGCCTGCAAGACCACCCGTGCCGCGAGCGCTGCCTGTATCGTGGCGATCATCGCGGGGCATGGGTACGAAACCCCGCAAGTCGTCGTCATCCCGGTGGAGGTGACGCCGGCTTACGCGGCCTGGGTGAACGCTTCCGTCGGCTCGACCTGACGGTGATGACGATTCTGCGGGCCGAGCGGGATCGCCGGGGACGAGACCGGTATGATTGACCGATAGCAGACGACGAGCCGCCGCGATGTTGGGTCGCGGTAGGCCGCGGAGACTCCGACCGTGATGCAGCGAATTTTTTCATGCTCGATGGGCTGGCGACTCGCTGCCGTCGTGGTGGTGTGCGCGACCACTGGGCGGTCGCTCGCGGTCGATCAGACATCCCTCGCAATCGGTGACGATGCTGCCATCGCGCGGGCCTTCGGCAGTGGCGCCCACGCGTTCTTTGGCGGTGACTACCAGCGGGCCTACGACGACCTCACCCAGGCCATCGCGGCAGGCACCAAGGATCCGCGTGCCTTTTACTTCCGGGGTCTTGCTGCTCGGCGAATGGGTCGCGTGGACGAAGCCGAGGCCGATTTTTCTTCGGCGGCTCGAATCGAGGCCGATGCACTCGGCGATTGGCCGGTCTCGCGCACGCTCGAACGGATTCAGGGCGACGACCGTCTCGCCATCGAGCGGCACCGCGTCCGCAGCCGCATCGAGGTACTTCAGTCACGCAAAGATGCGGCTGCTCGTCGGTATTCCCAGATTGAATCAGTCCAAGACACGTACCTTCGCCGACGCCGTCCCGAGGGTTTCAACCAAGACAATACCTCTGCGTTCGGAACGCCAGAAGCCGCGCCTGCCGAACAGCTTCCACCCGGCCGCCCGGTCGAGGCTGCCCCCGATGCCCCTGCCGATGATGGGCGTGGCGTTGATACCCGTGGCCCTGGCCCGCAGCCGGAAGCACCCATGGCTGAACGGGAGCCTGCCGCTGACGCCGTTGAGTCGTCGCCAGCGTTTGAGGCCGAGCCTGTGCCAGCCCCTGCCCCAGGCAACAGCCCTCCGGCGGCCGACGCACCTGGCGACACGATTTTCGAGTGACGTCTTGGCCGTCACGCGGCTCGAAGCTTGCTCGCGGCGAGGGCCAGGAGTGCCCAGCCGGCGATGAGGAGCACGCCTCCGATGGGCACAATGGCCCCGAGCATCTTGATGCCGGTCACCGCGAGGGTCGCGAGGCAGCCGGAGAAAATGAGCATTCCGACGAGCAGGCATGCTGTGGCCGCGCGGAGAAGGCCATGGGGCGGGGGCGCAGGCAGTCTCGCGAGCAGACCCGTGGCAAGAATTGCCAAGGCGTGGAAGACCGCGTATCGGCTGGCGGTTTCCCAGTTTTCGGTCTGTCCCGACGCGGCCAGCATCGCCTTGAGCCCGTGAGCACCGAAGGCTCCAGCGGCCACTGCACACCCGCCTGACAGGGCGCCGGCTATGAGTGCGAATCGTCCAGGGGCAGGCCGCGTCACGGCTGGGCGGTCCTGAGGAGCCGTGCCTCTTCCTCTTCCTGGATGATGATGCGGGGCGTGACCATCAGCATGAGGCTGTCGGTGGTCCGCCCGAGGCCGACGTTCTTGAAGAGGCGGTTGACGTATGGAATCTTTGAAAGGATCGGCACGCCGAATTCGTTCCGCCCCTCGCGGAGCCGCTTGATACCGCCGAGGAGCACGGTGCCGCCATCGGGCACGCTCACGGTCGTCGTGACCGTCGTGAAGAGGAACTCTGGCAACTGGATCGTCGTGCCGTTGGACTGCAGTTCCAACTCGCCGGTCGCGGCTTGGCCGGTGGTCAGGCCTGCCAGACCCGAGACACCTGGGATCTTCACGTCGCCCCCCGACTTCTCGTCGGAACTCTTCGATCTGGTCGATCGCGAGCCCTCAAACTGAAACTCTTCGACCTGCCCGATCTGCGAGAAGAATGGGACGAGTGTGAGCCGCACAAAGCGACGGTCGTTGGAGACCACGGCCTGGACATTCACCGCGGTGCCTTCGTTGAGGACCGTGATCACTGGTTGCTGGGCGGCCGAGAAATCACCGACGACCGGCACGACCGCCGTTACGAACGGCCGCTGCCGCGTATCCGAGACGAATGCCTGCTGGCCGTTGAAGAGCGTGACCTTCGGCGCCTGCATGATGTTCGAGCGGGTGCTCCCCTGGGCGGCCTGGATGAGAAAGTAGGCCTCAATGTCGGAGAGGATCGCGAAGCCGAAGTTGGCGGCTGAGGCGGTCGGGTCGGGGAGGCCCGGAAGCTGCGGCACGCTCGCGGCCCCAAAGCTATTCTGACGGAATGGGATTGAGAAAAAGCTTCGGTTTGCATTGGGGACTCCAGGCTGAGTGCCCGTGGGAGAGAGGGCCACGCCCGGATTGCCCGAGTTGTCGAGGCCGATCGTCTGGGATCGTCCACCAGGATTGGCGGCGATGCCGAAGGCCGCCGGATTCTGGGAACTGTTGCCCGCCGTCGGCACGGCCGTCATGTTGAGCGGGGTGCTGACATTCGTCTGGATGTTGAAGTCGAAGTCGACGCCGATGCGCTCGAAGAAGGTGTCATTGAGCGAGATAAAGCGGACCTCGATCGTGACTTGAAGATCTTGGAGCCGCCGCAACTGCTCGAGGAGATCGGCGATCTGGTCGTGAACTTCCTGGGTCTGGCTCACCACGAGGCTGAGATTCGTGTCAAACGGTCGGATCGCTCCCTGACCGCCGACGGTGTCCCACGTCTCAGCGGCTACGGTGCTCTGAATGAGCTCCATGAGCGGACCGAAGTTCTGCTGGCCGCCACCGACCGACGGAGGGCCAAAAGGGATCGACGGAACTGAGCCCGTCGAAGTCCGACCACTGCCTTGGATCTGGGCCAGCGACCCTGATCCAAGGTTTGAACCAGTCGCGGCGCCTGCGGGCTGGATCCCTGTCGGCGTCGGTCCCACCTGAACAGCCAGCGAGTTGCGGTTCGCCGCCTGCTGATACCCCTTTTCGAGGGCATCGGAGATGCCGAGGCCATCCGACGTGAAGTTTGGAATCGGAAGGACGAGGTCGGCGACTGGATAGGTGACCGCATAGACCTCGCCGCGGACGAGCTGCGGGCTCGTGACTTTGAGCACCTCGTCGCGGACGACATAACTGAGATGGAGCGGCTCGAGCAGAAGCTTGAGGGCGCTCTTGAGCGAGATGGGTTGATCGAGCGATAGCGTCACGGGTGTGTCGCTGCGAACCGACTCCTGGTCGAGGCCCACCATGTCGAGATGGATGGCCACACCCGCTTCCTTGGCCAGCGAGTCGAGCACGGCCGCGAGCGGCTCATTTCGGAAGCCAGGCTTCACCCGCGCTTCGAGTCGTTTCTGGATGGCGATCTCGGCCACGGTGAGACGCGATCGTCCTTCGGCCAGTTGCTCCTGCCGGCCCTTCGTCAGATCCTCCCACACCTTCGAACTCGGATATGCGATCGGGCCCGCGAACGGCGTCGCCGAACGCTCGACATCCGCAAGCGTGTCGAGCACACCGGCCCGCGACGAATCGGCCATGGAACGCTGAATGTTGATTTGGCGAATGGTCTGGCTCTGGATCATCATCTGCCGAACAACCACGTTGTCGGGCGAGAGCGTTCCGGCCTTCTTCGCGACGGCTTCTGCCTCCGCATACCGCTGGTCCTTGATGAGCGTGTTGTACTCATCGACGAGCATCGCGATTCGCTCATCGACCTCGACCTTCTTCGCCCGTTCGCCGTCGATCTCGCCTTCGATCGCTGCATTTCGCTGGTCGAGCGCGAGCTCGGCCCGCCGCTTGCCAGTCGCCTCTTCGATATCGACTCGCGTTCGCTCGATGCGACGAAGCAACTGGGTCCGTCCGGCGGCTGGGATCGTCTGATCCTCGAGGCTGGCTTCCAGATCGTCGAGCATCGCCATCGCCTCGGCAGGAGATTTCTGGGCGCGGCGCTTGGCCTCGAGCTGCCGCGCGGCCACTTCGGCCGACAGCCGTGCCAGGACCAGCTGCTCAGGCTCGCCTGCAGCCGGCGCCGGCAGAGGTGTCGTTCGACGCCCGTCGGTGGCGGCCCGATCGATCGCTTCCTGAATCACGCGGCGAGCGTCTGCCGCAGGCGCTTGTGGCCCCGGTGCGGGAAGCTCTTCGGCGTGCGCCATGGCTGTCCATGCGATGGAGAGCAGGGCGGCCAGCGGGACGAGCCGCCCGCAGAAGCGGCGAGGGGAATAAGGTGCGCAGGTGCAGAACATGCTCGGGAATTCCTGGGCGGGAATGAAACCGGACGGGAGAAGTAGCGGCGACCGTCCGGACAGGTCAAGGCCATGTCCGTGATCGCTCGCCCGAGAAAGTCCAGGCTTCGTGGACCACCGATCCGGTCCCCTACCTCCCCCGGATTGCCACGCGCGAGGCGTTCTATCGCTCCGGCGCGGTCGGAGGCAAGGGGACCACGGCAGGCAGCGGCTGAGGAGTTGCCATCAGCAACTCGGGCTGCGCTGGCTCGATGCCAAACGTGTCGAGGGACGTATCGGCGGCCCGCAGATCGGCGTCGGCACGCCAATATTCCTGCCGCGCCGCAATCTCCAGCAGATCGGCATCAAACTTCGCCTGCTCACGGAGGGTGACACGGAGAATGTCGCTGCGGCCGAGGCGAAACTGTTCCCGTTCGGCGTCAGCCACGAGCGCCGCCAACTGCTCCTGCTGGATCGTCTGCTTGTGAAACTCGTAGGCTCGCTCGAGCTTCGAGTACGCGTTTTGAACCTCCGCTTGCACGGAGTCCATCGTGAATTCGATGCGGCGGTCGATTTGCACGAGTTGCGCGTCGGCGGCCTGCATTCGTCCACGAGCATCCCGCCGCTGGGCCGGCATCTGAAACACGAGGGCGGCCTGGAGGACCTGCCGATCCAGTCCCGCCGGCCCCGACAGCGAGCTTTTGCCAAAGCCCGAGTCTTGATTGCCATACACCTGCGCATCGATGCCGGGGAGCGTGTCATTGGTCGCGAGACGCCGGTCGATGCCGAGCTTTTTTCGCTCGAGTGAGAGCCGCTGAAACTCCGGTCGAGCCGCGAGCGCCCGTGCCAACGCCTGCTCATAGAGGCTGGGCGCGGGAGCGACAGGCTCGGGCAGCGGCTGCATTCTCCTGCGGGCGGGCAGGAGTGGCCTTCCCGATTCGTCCCGCAGAAACAGTGACAGATCGATTGTGGACTGCTGGACCCCACGGTCGGCCTCGACCAGGAGGCCTCGTCGCAGCGCGATGTTCTTCTGATTGTCGACCCGCTCGATATTGGCCATGATGCCGCGGTCTACCTTCGCGAAAATCTCTCCATCGCGGCGGACGGCCAATGCCTCGAGCCTCTGGGCGGCCCCCTCTCGCTCACCACTGCCCAGCCAGGTCCAATAGGTCAGGGCTGCCGTTCGCATGTAGTCGAGGCGGCTGCGGGTGATCACGGGCTCGGCGATGGCGCGATCGATCTGCGCCTTATCACGACCGGCCCGAGCCGAGTCGATGGAGCGGTCGCGGGCGAGAGGCATCGTGATGCCACCGCGGACCTCGCCGGCATCGGCCGTCTTCTGGCCAAGGTTGTAGGTCGGGAAGTTTCCGAACCCGGTCCGGTATCCACCGAAGACCTGGATGCCGCCGCTTTGGAGCAGCTGCGAGGCACCGAAATCGGAACGGTAATTCTCATACGTTCCCGGTGCCAGCGAGTTCCCGGCCATGTTCACATTGGTGTCGAAGGCTCCCATCGCCGACGTGAGCCGTCCCGCTGCGACGCTCCGCTCCCGCTCGATGGCCTGAAGCAAGGGATAGTGCCGCCGGACACTCTCCAGCACCTCGACGAGCGTGAGTGGCTGGGGGCGATCGTCGATTGCATGGCTGCCGGGCAGCCGCGCCACAGTGGGGGGAACGAGCGCCGGGGCCCCCGGGGCGGAGGGCGCCATCAGCCCTTCCGCGATCATGCTTGGAAACGGCAGGACTTCCGGTACGGCAACGGGCTCGGAAGCCCCTGCGCCCGCAGTCAGCGCGGCCGCACAGGCCGCAGCGAGGCAGAATCGCCGCATGGCGACGCTCACCCCACCTTGATCTTGGGCGGCTTTGGCGACTTGTCTTTCGGGACTGGCGCGAGCACAGGCGGAAAGCCGTTGAGCCGCCTCCAGATCTCGTATCCGAGCGGCACGCGATTGAGAAACACCCAGCCGATCACCTGATTGCCCTGACGGAGAAACTCCGTGTCGGGCCAGTCGTCGCCCGGCATGACCGGGTCGGGCTCGACGAGAATTCGCGACTGGCCGGCAACGCCGCTGGCTGCGTCGACCTGGCGGATGCGGCCCCCGAAGGTGCCGATCGCCATCTCGGGCCAACCTGAGAATTGAACGGCGGGCCAGCCTTCGAACTGGAGTCGCACGTGCGGCAGCTCCTTCTCGCGGTCGGCATAGGCCAGCACGATGGGCGCATCGACACCGTCGAGAAACAGCTCCGCCACGCGGTCGTTCGTGTCGGGCACAATCGTGCACAGCTCGTCGCCTTCCTTTACGTACTGACCGCCCTGAATGACATTCGCCGCCACCCGGAAGACGACGCCATCGCAGGGCGCGACCACGCTCCGGGCCTTGAATCGCTCGATGCGATTGTCGATCTCCTGGATCTCTCGCTCGATGCCAAACAGGTTTTGTTCAGCCTTGCGGACGTTGCTTCTCGCCACGGCGATCGCCGAGAGGCCGGCGGCGTCGGCCTGCACGAGCAGCGCCTCCTGCGTGAGGAGGGATGCCCGAGAGCGCGCGATCTCAGCGTCGGCTTTGTCGGTATCGGTGATGGCCCGATCAGCCCGCATGCGGGCTTCATCGCGATTGAGCCGACTTTCCAGTCCACCAAACTTCGGATTGGTGAAGAGGTCATCAAACATCTCGAAGCGGCTGTGCTCGAATTCACGGGTGAATACGGCGTTGGCCTTCGTCTGCTCGGCCACCTCGATGGTCTGCTCAGCTGCTTCACGGTTCGCCTCGGCTGCTTTCACGGCGGCATCGCGGGCCGATTCCTGGGCTTTCGCGGCCGCCGTTAGCTCCGCGAGCTCCTGTCGGCCCGCGGCCAACCTTCCTGTAAGAAATGTCCGCTGCGCATCAAGCCGTGCAGAAAGCTCAGGATCGATATCTTCGATATCGACCAGCCGATCGTTCATCTTGACCCGGCTTCCCTCAACGACGTGCCACGCCCGCACCTGTCCGGAGACACGAGCGGTGATCTGCTGCATCCGCTCGACCGGCGCGTAGGCAATGATCGTGCCCCGGCAGGTTACGGTCTGCTGCCAGGGTACGAAGGCGAGGATGAAGGGGAGAGCCAGGAAGACGAGAAAGGCCAGGCGGGCCAGCCAGCGAATGAATCGTGGGGTGAGGGAGCGGGCCAGCGAAACGCGGGCGGATGCGTCGCGTTCCGGCAGCAGCACTGGTGGCTTCACTCCCATGCGATGACCCTCCCGCAGCGATCGCGGATATCGGCCCGCGCGGTCGCGATCATGAGGGTCCACGGTGCGGAGGCATCGAAAAGCGAGTCGAGCATCTCCGGGCATGCGGTGAGGTCGAGCCCATCGACCAGGCCATCAATCAAGAGCAGGCGTGGCCGGCTGACGATCGCCCGTGCGATCGCGAGCCGACCGATCTCATTCGTGGACAGCGGCCGGCCGTCAGGGGTGAGCGTCGTCTGGAGGCCGTCGGGGAGCCTGGCGAAGGAATTGGTCAGCCCGACCATCGCGATCGCGCTGCGGATATCGGCGGCGGAGACGCTGGTGCGACCGAGTCGCACATTGTCGGCGATGGTGCCCGTGAACACTTCGGCGCGGCCCACGAATGCAATCTGCTGCCGCGTAGCGGGACGGTCGAGCGAACGAACGTCGATCCCATCGAGCGTGAGCATGCCTGGCGAGGGTGTTCGCAGGAGCGCGAGGGTCTCGAGAAGCGTCGTTTTGCCCGACGTGCCGACAACAGCCACTCGCTCGCCGGGCTCGAGTACGATTGGCCGCGGTCGCCCGTCGGCCGTCGGAAGGTCGGCCACGACTGCCATGGGGCCGGCAGTGGCGTCCAGGATCTCGCCCTCCGCTGGCTCGGGAGGCAACTGGTCGAGGATGCCGAGCTTATCGAGTGTGGCCTGGAGGTCGTAGAAGATCTCGGCGTACTTGCCGATCTTCGAGAGCGATCCCAGGACGAGCGTGACAATCAGCTCGCTCGCGACGAGCTGACCGAGCGTGAGCTGTCGGTTGATGACGAGCCATCCCCCGAGGCCGAGCAACGCGGTGCTCGCCACGGCCTCGAGCATGAAAGCGAAGAGCGTCTGCCGCCAGATCACGCGGAAATGCCGCTTCCGGGCGGTGATGTAGTGGTTGGACAGATCGTCGGCCCGGTCGAGAGCGAGCGAGGCCCCTCCGCCGCTGCGAAACGTGTGTGGGCAGCGGGCGATCTCTTCGAGCCAGGCGGCCACGTCAAACTTGGCGTAGCTCTCGTCGATGCTCGTGCGGACACCGCCGACGCCGAGCCCGATGAGGAGGAAGACTACAAGGCCCGAGAGTACCAGGGCAAAGGTCAGAAGGTAGGGATGGTAGAAGGCCAGCACGGTGAGGCCCACGACCGTGAGCATGATGATCCCGACCCCATCAACGAGGAGCGTGGCGATCGACTTCTGTCCGCCCGTGACCTCGAAGAAACGGTTGACGATATCGGCCCTGTTGGCCCCATCGAACGAGGCGATGCTCGTGCGCGACAGTCGGTCCGCGAATGCAAGCGATGTGCGAACAAAGAGCCGCCGCTGGAGGCATTCGGCCACATAGGTCTGGAGGGCTCGGAGCACGGCCGAGATGAACATCAGCCCGAACATCACGATCGCGAGCACGACGACCGGCCAGAGCAGGATGCCGAAGGCCACGGTATTGACGAGCGCCTCGATCGCCGCCGGCGCGACGAGCGACAGCAAGCCCACGCCGAGCGCAAAAGCCAGGAGCGTGAAGACATCGCTCCACTCCAGCCGCATGAGTTCGACGAGTCGCTGCCAGGGGCCCTTGCCGCGCGGGTGGTGGTTGGCGTGGGGCATCACGACTTATGAACGGCCGTGAAGCCGCTCGAGCCCGTGCGGCGGCCCACCGCCTTCTCGACCGTATCGAGAAGTTGATCGACCCGAAACGGCTTGAAGAGCACGAGGTCGATGCCGGCCTGCCTGGCTTTGACGATCGAGTGACCGGGGTCATAGCCGAAGCCTGTCATGAGCACGAGCGGGACTGGGTCGAGCAGCTCTTGAAGCCTGAGTAGGAGCTGGTGGCCGCTCATGTCCGGCAGCCGAATGTCGGAAATGATGACATCGTAGGCCTCGCTGCCCACGGCCTTGACCATCGAGACGGCCTCGCCTCCATCGCGGGCGGTCTCCACCGTGCAGCCCGATCGCTCGAGGAGCGCGTGGGCCGCGGCGCGAACTTGCTCGTCGGGATCGACCACGAGAATCCGGCGGCCGTCGAGAGCCTGCCGACGGCCCGCCTGCCGCCGCTGCGTATGCGCGGAGCTCGGCGCCATCTGTTCCCCGACCCGTTGGATCACCTGCTTGATGTCGCGGGCGTTTCGCAGGATCCGCTGGAGCCGCTCGACGACGTCGGCGTCATGGCCGATGTACCGCTCCATCACAGCGACGGCGTCGTTGAGAATGTCATCCACGGGGAGGGCCACGGCCCCATGAATGGCCTCGATGCTCTCGGCGGCCGTCGAGGCTTTCTCCGCCACGAGCAGCTCGAGGGTATTGAGGGCGGCCGCCACGTCGCCGGAGAAGATTTCGAGAAACTGCAGGTCGGTGGCTGAAAAACCGCCCGGCTCGGGGCTCTCCACATTGAAGGTGCCGATGACCTCGTCGTGCAGGAGGAGCGGGACCGTCATGGAACTTCGCGCGCCCTTACAGCCTTCGAGGTAGCGGGAGTCTTGGGTGGTGTCGTCGCAGAGGTAGCTACGGCCTGTGGCGGCCACGTGCCCGGTCACGCCGTTGCCCTCCGGCTTGGCGTAGAGGACTCGCGTCTCCGCCTCCGGCTGCATGCCTTCGGCCAAGAGTGGCTCGAGCTTTCCGGTCAGTCGGTCGAGCAGGCGGATCTCGACGACGTCGAACTGCAGGAGGTCTTTCGAGTAGTAGATGATGTTGCTCTTGAGCAACTCGATCCGCTCAGCGACCGTCATGTCGGCCAGTTCCGTCGGCGACAAATCGGCGAGGTTCTGGCCAGCGGCATGGATGGCCGCCCGCTTCTGCTGCTCGAGGATCGCGTGGGTCACGTCCCGCACCGTCATCACCGTGCGTGATGCCTCGGGATCGCGCGATTCTGAAACGATGAAGGCCGCCGAAGCGGCCACGTCGAAGTAGCGGTTGTCGCCCGTGCGTACCGTTGCCGTCGCGGGACGGCCAGCGGCCAGGGCTTGGCGAAACCCGGCGAGGTCTTGCTCAGGAAGATCAAGCGCGCCAAAGAGGTCGCAGCCGTGGGGGCAGCGGCCACACCACGACTCAAAGCGCGTGTTGGCCCAGAGGATGTTGCCGTCTCTGGCGAGCAACGCCACCCCGTCGGGGAGATGCGCGACGATATCGCGATCACCGCACGACGAAGCGTCGTCGTCTATTGCTTTCGCAGGCTCCGCCACCAACCGGCCTCCGCAGCTTCGGGTATTACCGTGACGCATCAGTATAAAATCGAGCACCACCGAACCACAAACCGGCGGTGGCGTTGTCGCAGCCACCACACCATCTATACGGCTTTCCGTGGCAAAAGCCCTCCATGGCCTAGTGCCACTTGGCCGACCGGTGGGAAAGCCGAGGTTTCCCACGGTCGGCAGTCGCCGCATCCGCCGGCGGCATCTATACTCCCCTGCCTGCCTTCCGGGCTGGGTTTCGGAGCCGCTGCGACCGGGCGGGACATGCCGGTCGGATTTCCGCCGAGAGACGTTCGTGAGCGATACACCCTCCTTCTTGGAACGCCACCAGTTCCTGATCTACCGGCTCTTTTCCCTGGCTGGCCTGGTGCCGGTGGGGGCGTTTCTGGTCGTCCACCTCGTGACGAATGCCTCCGTCCTGGGGGGCGCGGAATCGTTCCAGTCGCGGGTGGACCTGATCCATTCGCTCGGGCCGCTACTCATCCCGGCGGAAATCGCCTTCATCTTCCTGCCGATGCTCTTTCACGCCGCGATCGGCTTCGTGATCATTGCCAACGGGATGCCGAACGTGGGCTCCTATCCCTACGTCGGCAATGTCCGCTACACGCTCCAGCGGGCCACCGGGATGATCGCGTTTGTGTTCATTGTGTGGCATGTCCTCCAGCTCCACTGGCTGGGAGCACCGCTCGGAGGCGGGCATTTCGACCCGCACCACGCGACCAGCACCGCGGCCGCCGCCCTCCGGCCAACCTGGGTCACGGCCCTCTATGCGATCGGCATGCTGTCGGTCGTCTTCCACTTTGCCAACGGCCTCTGGACCCTCGGTATCACCTGGGGCATTTGGACGAGTCCGGCGGCGATGCGGCGGGCCAATGTCGTGAGCATTGTGGTGGGGCTGGCCCTTGCCGCGGCGGGCTTGGGCTCGCTCGGAGGCTTTCAGCGGATCGACATCGACGAGGCGCGGGCCACTGAAGAGGCGATGGGGCAGGGCCATGCTCCCGCGAAGCCTGCGGTGCATTCCACGAGCCACGAGGAAGAGTAGCGGATGGCAAAGCCACGGATTCTGATCGTCGGCGGTGGTCTCGCTGGGCTCTCCTGCGCGATGCGCTTGGCGGAGTCGGGTGTCCACGTTGATCTTGTCAGCCTCGTGCCGGTGAAGCGGTCGCACAGCGTGTGCGCCCAGGGGGGCATCAACAGCGTCAATGCCCTCACCCGCCAGCAGGGCGACACCGAATGGAAGCACTTTGACGACACCGTCTACGGCGGCGACTTCCTCCAGCACCAGCCCCCCGTCAAGGAGATGACCGACTGGGGACCGCGGATCATCGACCTCATGGATCGCCTCGGCGTTCCGTTCAATCGCACTACGGAAGGGTTTCGCGATCAGCGGCGGTTCGGCGGCACACTCTACAAGCGAACGAGCTTCGCCGGGGCCACAACCGGCCAGCAACTCCTCTACGCGCTCGACGAGCAGGTTCGCCGCCATGAGGTCGAAGGCCTCGTCAAGAAGTGGGAGTTTTGGGACTTCCTCGCGCCGGTCCTTGATGACAACGGCCACTGCCGCGGGGCCATCTGCCAAGACCTCGTCACGATGGAGTTCCGGTCCTTTCAAGCCGACGCGGTCGTGCTCGCTACCGGTGGTAACGGTCTCGTCTTCGGTCGCAGCACCATGTCGATGGTCTGCACCGGCAGCGCCGTCAGCCGCGCCTATCAGGCCGGCGCCTGGTATGGCAACGGCGAGTTCATCCAGGTCCATCCCACCGCAATCCCTGGGGCCGACAAGCTTCGCCTCATGAGTGAGAGCGCCCGCGGGGAAGGGGGGCGAGTGTGGGTTCCGCGGAAGCCGCAGGACGCCCGCGACCCACGCGATATCCCCGAGGCCGAGCGGTCTTACTTCCTCGAGGAACGGTATCCGAAGTACGGCAACCTGGTGCCCCGCGACATCGCCACGCGGGAAATTTTCGACATCTGTACGACCGACGGCCTCTCGGTGGAGAAGGACCGCCTCTGCGTCTACCTCGACCTCACGCACATCCCGCGCGAGATTCTCGATCGCAAGCTCGGCGGCATCCTCGAGATCTATGAAAAGTTCCAGGGTGTAGACCCGCGGTTGGTGCCCATGAAGATCTTCCCGGCGGTCCACTACTCCATGGGTGGGCTCTGGGTGGACTACGAGCGAAGCCACGATGGCGGCATGGTGGAAGGCTCGCCGCGGAACCAGCAGACAAACATTCCTGGCCTCTACGCCATCGGCGAATGCGACTATCAGTATCACGGTGCCAACCGTCTCGGTGCCAATTCGCTGCTCTCCTGCATCTTCAGCGGCCTCTTTGTTGCCCCAACGCTCGTGGCAGTAGGTGACGCCCATCGCGACAGCATCGACAGGCAAAAACTCTGCGAGGCGGAGCTCCGCCGGCAGGAGACGCGTCACCGCGACCTGCTCGCACGGACCGTGGGCGACGAGAATCCCTACGCGCTCCATCAGGAGCTGGGGAATGTCATGACCCGCGCGGCCACCGTCGTGCGTCGGAATGATCAGCTCGCCGAAGCCTACGCGGAGGTGTGCCAGCTCGCGGAGCGATGGAAGCAGTGCGCTGTCTCCGATACGGGGAGCTGGACGAACCAAAACGTCGTGTTCACGAAGGCCGTCGGCGACATGTTCCCGGTGGCCAAGCTCATCCTGAAGGGAGCCCTCCTGCGGGACGAGTGTCGCGGAGCCCACTTCAAGCCGCAGTTTGCCATGCCCGGCCTCGCTGCGACCGACCCGGCCGAGAAGCGGCGGGAGGCGGAGGCGTGGTGCGATCGGTTCGCAGAAAACACCGCCCGCTGGCTCAAGAGCACGATTGCCGCGTGCGGGCCAAACGGCGAGCCCGAGATCTCCTACCAGGACGTGGATACCTCGCTCAATCCACCGCGGCCCCGGCTCTACGGGCTCGTTGGGGCAGAGGCGATCGAGGAAGTCTGGAAAGAGCGCGAGCGGGTTACGGCATGAGCATCGAGAAAGGACACGAGCGATGATCAAGGCGATCGAAAGCGATTCGCACTCGGGCCATGCTTCTGCAACGCCTCCCCGTCGCGTCCGCGTGCGGGTGCTGCGTCAGGACGTGGCCGGCAGCGAGAGCTACTGGGAACGGTTCGAGGTTCCCTACGAACCCAACATGAACGTCATCAGCGTTCTCCAGAAGATCGCGGCCCAGGCCCGCACGGCCGATGGACGGAAGGTGCCCCCCGTGGCGTGGGACTGCGCCTGCCTCGAAGAGATCTGTGGCTCCTGCACGATGCTCATCAATGGCCGCACGCGCATGGCCTGCTCGGCCCTCGTCGACAAGCTGGCCGACGAGAACGGTGGCGAGATCGAGCTCGGGCCTATGTCGAAGTTTCCCGTCGTCCGCGATCTCGTGGTTGACCGGCAGCGGCTGTTTCGAGCGCTCGAGCGAGTGCAGGCCTGGGTGCCCGTGGACGACTCCTACGACCACGGCCCCGGCCCTCGGATTTCCGCCGCGCAGCAGGAAGACGCCTACCCACTCTCCGAGTGCATTTCATGTGGCTGCTGCCTGGAGGCCTGTCCACAGTTCACGAAGATTGAGTTGACCCAGCGAGACGGCGAGTCGGAGGCCGACTTTGAAGCCCGCCGCCGCAAGGCATTCGACACTGCGTTCGTCGGGGCCCATGCCATCAGCCAGACCATGCTCTTCAACTCGCACCCCGTCGGCGGGATGATCGCCGACGAGCGGCTCGAGACGCTCACCGGCCCTGGGGGCATTCAGATGTGCGGCAACGCGCAGAACTGCGTCGCCGTGTGCCCCAAGAAGATCCCGCTGACCCGTTCGATCGCCCGGGCCGGCCGGGCCGCCACGGTCTGGGTGTTTAAACGCTTCTTCGACCGGTAGGCAATGGCCTCGGATTGCCCCGTAGCCTCGCTGCGTGGTAGTGTTGCGGCATTCAAGGGGCGGTCCTCAGCGGGTCGTCCACCATGTTTCGCAGGCCAATGGGGCATCAGGATGCCCCGGGCTTCTTTGCGAAACGACGATCGCACCAGACAAGAGGACCACGCGTGTTGATGGAAGACAGGGACGGCCGCCCGCAGGATTCGGGCCAAGCCGCCACAGGCCGCCGGCCCAGGCCCGAGGCTGACGGCGAAAAACCGCCTCTCCGCAGGGCGGCCGACATGGCTGGCGACTTCGGGTCGCTCGGGCTTTCTGAGGCAACGCTCGCCGCGGTCGCACGAGCCGGCTACGAGGTGCCCACGCCCGTTCAGGCCGGCCTGATTCCGCGAGCTGTCGCGGGCGTCGATGTGCTTGGGCAAGCCCGAACCGGCACCGGCAAGACGGCCGCGTTCGTTCTCCCCATCCTCGAGGCCGTCTCGAAACCCAGCGAGGTTGAGACCCCGCGGGCGATCATCCTCGTACCCACCCGTGAGCTGGCCGTGCAGGTCAAGGACGAGTTTGAAAAGCTCGCCCATGGTTCCGGCATCACCTGCGTGGCGGTCTACGGCGGCAAGCCCCTCAAGGGACAGATCGACAAGCTCGCCAAGCGGCCTGCGGTTGTCGTGGGTACGCCTGGGCGTGTGCTCGACCACCTGAGTCGAGGCACCCTCCGGCTCGACGCGCTCGAGATCGTCACGCTCGACGAAGCCGACCGCATGCTCGACATCGGCTTCCGACCCGATATCGAGAAGATCCTCAGGCGGTGCCCTGACAGCCGCCAGACGCTTTTGCTGTCGGCGACGGTCCCGCTGCAGGTGCAGAAGCTGGCCACCCGCTACATGCGGGACCCCGAGATCATGGACTTCTCGACGAACGAGCTGTCCGTGGAGACGATCGAGCAGCGGTATTTCACCGTCGATCCAACCAGGAAGTTCGAGCTGCTCGAAAAGCTCCTCGAGCGGGAGCAGCCGCAGCAGGCGATCATCTTCTGCCGCACGAAGCGGGGCACCGACAAGATCTTCGAGAGGCTGGCTCGACGACGGGCCCGCCGCAGCGGTAATGGGGACGGAGCGACCGAGGTGGCCTGTATCCACGGCGACCTGGCCCAGAACGTCCGCGACCGCGTCATGCGACAGTTCCGCGACGGGACCGTGAAGATCCTCGTGGCCACCGACGTCGTGGGGCGTGGGATCGACGTGACGAGCGTGTCTCACATCGTCAACTACGACATCCCCGAGTTCTGTGATGACTACGTCCATCGCGTGGGCCGCACGGGCCGCATGGGCCGCGAAGGCATCGCCTTCAGCTTCGTCAGCCCGGAGGAAGGGCCACAGTTGACGCGGATCGAAATCCGGATCGAGCGGCTCCTCGCGCGGGACGAGATCCCCGGCTTTGAGGCGTTTGACCGCAGGCCGGCACTGGCGCCGGTCGAGCGGGTGCCAACCGGAGGTTTTGCTCAAGCGGCGGCTAGCCGAGCGAGCGAAGGGTCGGCGGAATCGCCCGCTGCCCCTGAACCGCCTCCGAAGCCCGCGCCGTCGCGGCTCGGCAAAGGCCGTGGGCCCAAGCGACACCGTAAGGCGTTGTAAGGCGCTTTGAAGGATGACGACGGACAGCCATGAGGCCCGGGGAGTGCGGCAGCGGCTCGAAAGCCTCGGGCGGGCTGGCGTGACGCAGTTGCCAAAGGCCCGGAAAAAATCAGCGGCACCGTTGACGGCAGCCGCGGGGCGGACTGTGCCAGAACCACCAGCGGCCCGCGCGGCAGCAGCTTCATCCTCTTCGGCCGATGCGGCCGATGCGGCTGGCCAGTTGGCGGTGCTGCGCGAGGAGGTGGTGGCATGTGTTCGGTGCAGTGAGCTCGCGGCCGGCCGCACGCAGACTGTCTTTGGTGTCGGCCGGCCCGACGCGCGGCTCGTCTTCTTTGGCGAGGCCCCCGGGGCCGACGAGGATGCCAGCGGCGTGCCCTTCGTGGGGCGGGCTGGTCAGCTCCTGACCAAGATCATCGAGGCCTGCACGCTCTCGCGGGATGATGTCTACATTCTGAACGTTCTCAAGTGCCGTCCGCCAGGCAATCGGCCACCCCTGCCCGACGAAGTGACTGCCTGCCGGCCGTTCTTCGAGCGACAGCTCGAGATCATCCGCCCGGAATTCATCTGCTGCCTGGGCGCCTCGGCGGCCCGGGCTCTCCTTCAGACAGAAGAGGCGATCGGGAAGCTCCGCGGCCGTTGGTTCACGCATGGCTCGGCCGAGGTGATTTGCACCTACCATCCCTCCTATCTCCTGCGAAATCCGGCTGCGAAGCGGGATGTGTGGGACGACATGAAGCTCCTCATGGCCCGCATGGGCGTGGAGCTTTAGGCGAGCATGCGGCCAAGTCTGGGCCGGATTTGCTGAAGAATCGGACCCTAACGGTCCGATCGAATACTCCGGTGTCTTGCGGGGGGGAACAGCCGCTGACCCAATTGGATTCGTCGTGGGGCCGACCTTCGGGCCGACCCCACGACGGTCTGGTCGCCCGGAGCATATCCAGCATGCCGCAAAGCCATCGGGCCAGCCGTCGCTTCCTGCCGCTGGCAGCTTTCGCGGTCCTCTTCGCCGGCTGCACGATGTGCCCGAACCCGTTCGACTACGCGGGGCCCGTGCCCAACGGCTCGGCCCCCCAGAACGACTTCCAGGCCCGCAGCAACGGCGTCATTCCGATTGGCACCGCGCCCAAGCCCTGGCCGCCGCTGGTGCAGCGCGAGGCCGATGCGAAGGAACCCACGGTCGCTGCCGCCGCGCCGCAGGGCGAGCCAACGCCCGTTTGGAAGGCACTCGGCGACACCGGTGTGAAGCAAGTCGCTGGCGAACTCACCGCCGATCCTGTCGCCGACTGACGGAGCTCCCGTCAGACCGCTCAGACGGGCTTCACCTCGGCCGGGTCGGGTGACCACCCGTCGGGCACGATCGCGTCTTTGGCCACCACGGGCACGCCATCGCGTACCGTGAATCGCGGGCAGTCGGCCGTATCGACCCAGCCCTGCTCGTTCACGATCCGGGCTCCCTTCCCGATGTGGACGTTCTTGTCGATGATCGCCCCTTCGATGACCGAGCCCGCGCCGATGCCCAGTGGCGGCACGCCTTCGGACGCGGCGGCCGCGATGGCCGCAGGCGATTCGTAGAAGTCGTTGCCGAGAATCACCGAGTTGCGAATCACGACATCGCGACCGATTCGGCACCGCAGGCCAATCACGCTGTTTTCAATCACGGCCCCGTGTTCGATCACGCAGCCGTCGGAAATGAGGCTGTCCTTGACGCTTGCCCCCTCGATCCGCGAGGGAGGCAGGAAGCGTGCCCGAGAGTAGATCGGCGCTTCCGTGCTCGCGAACTCAAACGGCACGGCGGCTCGTGCGAGGTCGAGGTTGCACTGGTAGTAGGACCGAATGGTGCCGATGTCTTCCCAGTAGCCATCGAAGGCATGGAGCTGCACATGTTTCGCCCTGATGGCAGCTGGGAACACCTCGCGGCCGAAGTCACGGTAGTCGGTCTTCGTGAGAAGATCGACGAGGCAATCGCGGTTGAAGAGATAGATGCCCATGCTGGCTATGAGCGTGCGGCCAGCGGACGGAATTCCTTGGGACTCGATCCACGCTGGGTCGGTACGGAGATCTGCGAGCTCAGCGATCGTCTGCGGCTTTTCAAGGAAGCCCAGCACGCGACCGTTCGTGGAGAGCCGCATGATGCCCAGCGCCGAAGCGGCCTCGTCGTGGACCGGAATGCCCGCGATCGTGACATCGGCTTTCGATCGCATGTGGGTCGCCAGCATGTCGGCATAGTTCATCCGATAGAGCTGGTCACCCGAAAGGATGAGCACGTGCTGAATGTCGTGCTGCTGGAGGTAGCGGATGTTCTGGCGGACGGCGTCCGCCGTGCCCTGGTACCAGCCGACGCCCGCATCGAGGGTCTGCTGGGCCGCGAGGATCTCGACGAACCCGCCGCTGAACGGGTCGAACGTGTACGTGCGACGGATGTGGCGGTGAAGGCTCACGGAATTGAATTGCGTGAGCACGTAGATCCGCTGCACCCCGGAGTTGATGCAGTTGGAAAGGGGCACATCGATGATGCGGTATTTGCCCCCGAGCGGCACGGCCGGCTTGGAACGATCACGCGTCAGGGGATAGAGGCGGGTTCCTCGGCCACCGCCGAGGACGAGTGCGAGGACGCGGCGGACGTTCATGGCCGACTTCCGGGGTTGGCGAGGACAAAATTGACCATGCGGCCGGGTATCGCCACGACCTTCGCGATCGTGTGCCCGGCAAGCAGTTCAGCAATACGTGGATCGGCCGTGGCTGCCGCTTCGAGCGCCTTCGCATCGGCCCCCGCCGGCACCACGATCCGACTTCGTAGCTTACCCTGGATTTGGACCGGAATCTCAACCGTGTCATCAACAAGCCATCGCGGATCGACCGCAGGCCATGGGGCGAGCGACGCGGGCGCGGCCTTTCCGAGAAGCTCCCAGAGCTCCTCGGCCAGATGCGGGGCGAAGGGGGCCAGGACCGTCACGAAGGGCTCGAGGACCGCGCGCGGCCGACGCTCGAGAGGCGTGCAGAAGTTCACGAACTCCATCATGCGGGCGATCGCCGTGTTGAACGACAACGCCTCGATATCTTTCGTGACCTTGTCGATCATCCGGTGGAGCTCGCGGAGCGCGTCGTCTGTCGGCGGGTCATCCACGACCTGCGGAGCCAGGGCGATGTCGTCGGCCCGCTCATCCACCACGAGCCGCCAGCAGCGGTCCAAAAAAGCACGCACTCCCCCAACCCCTGTCGTGCTCCAAGGCTTGGTGGATTCGAGCGGCCCCATGAACATCTCGTAGAGCCGCAACGAGTCGGCGCCGAATTCCTTCACAACTGTGTCTGGGTTGACCACGTTGCCGCGGCTCTTCGACATCTTGTAGGCGCGGCTCTCGACGCGGACCTTGGGCATGTCCCGCAGGACAAAATGCTCCCCCTGCTTCTCGACATGATCCGCTGCGAGCCGGGCAGGAATATCGGCCTCGCCCCGTTTCTCGGCTGAGACCCATCCGCCCGTCGCCGCCCGATACCCGGTGAACTCCATCTCCCCGAGGATCATCCCCTGGTTGACGAGCTTGCCGAAAGGCTCGGGGCAGGAGACATGCCCACGGTCGAAGAGCACCTTGTGCCAAAACCGCGAATAGAGGAGATGGAGCACGGCATGCTCAGCGCCGCCGACGTAGAGATCCACAGGCATCCAGGCCCGCTCGACCTCAGCATCGACGAACCGCTCAGTGTTGTGCGGGTCGAGGAAACGCAGGAAGTACCAGCACGACCCGGCCCACTGCGGCATCGTGTTGGTTTCGCGGCGGTACCGCTTGCCGTCACGCTCCACGAACAGCCAGTCGTGGCCGGCGCGGGATAGTGGCGGATCGGGTGTGGTGCCCGGTTTGAAGTCGGCCAGCGGCGGGAGGCTGACCGGAAGCTCTGACACGTCTACGGTCTGCACGACGCCCGTGGGCTTTCCGTCGGCGTCGAGCTCATGGAGCACCGGAAATGGCTCGCCCCAGAATCGCTGCCGGCTGAAGAGCCAGTCGCGGAGCTTGTAATTGACGGCCGGGCGGCCCAGGCCGGCGGCGGCAAGATCGGCTGCGACGTTCGTGATAAAGGTCGCTGTTTCGAGGCCGGTATACGGGCCGGAATTCACAGCTCGGCCGCGGCCAGTCCAAGCGGCCTCGCCGACTTCGGAACCATCGACCGGCTCGATGACAGGCACGATCTTGAGCCCATAGGTCTGAGCGAACTCGAAGTCGCGATCATCGTGGGCCGGCACGGCCATGATGGCTCCGGTGCCATAGGTCGCGAGCACATAGTCGGCCACCCAGACCGGCACGCGCTCGCCCGTGAGCGGGTGGATCACGTACGACCCTGTGAACACGCCCGACTTCTCACGGGCGAGATCGGTTCGGTCGAGATCGCTTTTTCGCGAGGCGGCCTCTCGGTACGCGGTGATGGCATCGCGTTGCTCTGGCGTCGTCAGGCGGTCCACGAGCGGATGCTCAGGCGCCACGACCATGGAGGTCACGCCGTAAAGCGTGTCGGGGCGGGTTGTGTAGATCCGAAGCGCGTCGGCGCCGGCTGTGTCGGGAAACGCCGCGGCTCCACGCTTTTTCTTCCACGCGGCAAACGCGGCTCCTGGTTCGCCACTGGCGGGCTGGAGACAGAAATCCACTTCCGCGCCGGTGCTTCGTCCGATCCAGTCCCGCTGGAGCTTCTTGATGCCCTCAGGCCAGGCGAGCCCGTCCAGCTCATACTCCAGCCGATCGGCGTACGACGTGATCCGGAGCATCCATTGCCGCAGAGGAATGCGGACAACAGGATGGCCACCCCGCTCGCTCACGCCCCCAATCACCTCTTCGTTGGCGAGCACCGTGCCGAGGGCCGGGCACCAGTTCACCGGCGCTTCCGACTGGTAGGCGAGTCTCCAGCTGTCTCGATACTTTGCGATGTCTGCTTCGGGCTGTGCTGCGACGTTAGCGGGAATCGGCAGCTCCGCGATCGGCCTGCCCCGCTGAGCCTCTCGGTCAAACCAAGTGTCGTGGAGGACGAGAAAAATCCATTGCGTCCAGCGGACATACGCAGGGTCCGTCGTGGCGATCTCACGGTCCCAGTCGTAGCTGAAGCCGAGCATCTCGAGCTGGCGGCGGAACGTGGCGATGTTGCGGGCCGTGCTCTCGGCCGGTGGCGTGCCGGTGCGGATCGCGTGCTCCTCCGCAGGCAATCCAAACGCATCAAATCCCATTGGATGCATGACGCATGTGCCACGCATGCGCTCGAACCGCGTCACGATATCGGTGGCGGTGTATCCCTCAGGATGGCCGACATGCAGGCCGTCGCCGCTCGGATAGGGGAACATGTCGAGGACATACGTCTTGCGGCAGCCCTCGGCCGGCAGCCGCGGTGTCTTGAACGTGCCATGCGCCTTCCACCACGCCTGCCACTTGGGCTCGATCCGCGAGGGTTGGTAGCGGGGCATCCGGGGTGTCCGCGAAGCGAATGGAGGGAGGGCTCGAGCAGGATTCATCTATTCCGTCCCGCGTGTGGCGATTCTAATGACCCACGACGATCGGGCAACGTGAGGCCCGTGTTTCGGCTGCCGGAGAGACACTGACCCATGCCCCCTGCCGTTGCTTCTGATCCGGCCGCCAAACTCGTGCTTCAGCGACGCATGCTGCGGGCCTGCCGGTCTGCCGCTGGCCGGCTCAAGATGGCCGACTCGCTCGGCACCAAGCTCACCGGACGCGAGCTTCTTACACGGATTCTGGTGGCCAAGCGGGTGCTCGACCGAGCGCTCGGTCCGGATGAAAAGCGGGTGGGAGTGCTCCTGCCACCGACAGCGGCAGCGGCGATCGTGAACGCGGCGCTCGCGCTCTCGGGTCGCGTGGCGGTGAACCTGAACTACACCTCGTCGCAGTCCATTCTCGACGTTTGCATTGCGCGGGCCGGGCTGAAGCACGTCATCTCGAGCCCGATCTTTCTCGCTCGCGTGAAGCTCTCGCTCGGTGATCGGCTCCTCGATGCGGGAGACCTCAAGAAGCTCGCCACGACCACCGACAAGCTCGTGGGCTTCTTTCAGGCCACGGTCGTGCCGGTGTCACTCCTCGAATCCATGCTCGGCCTCCATCGACTGCGGCCAGACGACCCGCTCACGATCATTTTCACGTCGGGCTCCACCGGCGATCCCAAAGGCGTGGTGCTCAGCGAAGAGAACGTCTGCTCGCAGGTTCGCGCGATCCAACAGTTGCTTCACCTGTCGCCAGCCGACGTGGCCGTCGGTGTGCTTCCGTTCTTCCACTCCTACGGATACACGACCACGCTCTGGACGCCGCTCGTGCTCGACCCCGCGGCCGTGTACCACACGGATCCGCGGGACGCTCAGGTCGTGGGCAGGCTCACGCGGGAGCATCACGCCACGATCCTCATGGCCACCCCGACCTTCCTGCGGTTCTATGTGCGGCGGACACCGGCCGATGATTTTTCATCCCTCGAGGCGGTCTTTGGGGCGGCTGAGAAACTGCCCAAGGAAGTCGCTGACGCCTTCGAGCAGAAGTTTGGGATCAGGCCGGTCGAGGCCTACGGGGCCACCGAGCTCTCTCCTCTGGTGGCCGCGAATGTGCCCCCGATCCGCCACGTGCCCGGCCGCCCCGTCGATGCACGCGAGGGAACGGTAGGCCTGCCGATCGCTGGTTGCCGCGCGAAGATCACCGATCGGGATGGGCAGCGTGAGCTTCCGATCGGTGAAGAAGGAATGCTTTGGATCACTGGTCCCAATGTGATGCAGGGCTACCTTGATCGCCCCGATCTCACGGAGAAGGTCGTGAAGGATGGCTGGTATTGCTCTGGCGACATCGCCCGACTCGACCGCGAAGGCTTCATCACGATCACCGGCCGTGAGAGTCGGTTCTCGAAGATCGGCGGCGAGATGGTGCCCCACCTTTCGGTCGAGGAGGCAATCAACGAATCGCTCGGCGCCGTTGATGGTGACCTGCTCGCTGTCGTCACGGCCGTGCCTGATAAGGCGAAGGGCGAACGGCTCGTCGTGTTCCACCTGCCGACCGACCGTGACATTTCCGGAGTCATCGCCGCACTCCGCGACTGCGGCCTGCCGAATCTCTGGATCCCCGGGGCCGATGCCTTCGCCGAGATCGCTGAGATGCCCGTCCTCGGCACAGGAAAACTCGATCTCAGGCGGCTCGGCGAGCTGGCCCGCGAACGGTTTGCGGAGGCGTCGTGACGCTTGAATGGATTCTCGGGCGGTGTGACTCGCTCCGGGCGGAGGTATTCCTGCGGGCGGCCTTGCCGCCAGACGTGGACCTGGCCGAAGCAAGACTCACAGGAACGCTCACGGGCCCCGAGTGCAGCCGTGCGATCACGCTTCCGGTCACCGCGAAGCTGGCTGCCGTGCAGGGAGGCAGCGAGCCCGCTGCAAGCAGGACCGTCGTCGCCCGAGTGATCCTCACCGAGCCGTCGTACTGGACGCCCGAGATGCCGAACCTCTATCGGCTCGACGCCCAGGTTGTCGCTGGCGGGCGCGAGGTGGGCTCATGGCATCGCATGGTCGGCCTCCGTCGCTTCGGCGTCCGCGTCCGTTCGCTCTGGCTCGACGGAAGGCGGTATGTGCCACGCGGGATTGTGATGCCGGAAGCATCGGTGGATCCCGCGCGGTGCCGTGCGGCGGCCGTGGCGGCGATGGTTGCTGACCCGTCTGAAGCGCTCCTCGAGCGGTGCGATGCCGAGGGCGTGGCCGTGCTCGCAGTCGCGAGCGACGCCATCACGGGCCAGCCGCTCGATCCTGAAGCCGTGTGCGATCGTGTCGCACACTGGAACTGGCACCCCGCGGTGATGGTGGCCATCGTTCCCCGAGACCTGAGCCCCGAGGCGGTTTGTGCCATCGCCGCGGCGACGCGCGGAACCCGTGGCACGGTCATCGTGGCCCGTGAAGTGGATGGATCGCAGCCACCGCCCCAGCCGATCGACGGCATCGATGCTCTTATGCTCGCACTCCGGCCGAGCGACGTCCCGCATCCAGCGTGGCGACACGCCTCCCCGAACCTGCCGCTGCTCGCATGGTGTCGGTCAGCCGAGGGAGCAACGGTGCCTGTCGTGGCACCATCGCGTCGCCCGTGCGATGCGCTTCAGGCGTCCCTGGCGGCCTGGCGCACGTCGGCCGGCTCAGAGACTGTCATGCAAGAATGGGCCGGGTA
>Ga0163153_10001192_pt1 | contig 41573 bp, 57 predicted proteins | sample OliLakLV19MP6IB1_FD_148629 | JGI IMG/M metagenome (GOLD analysis project Ga0163153, IMG submission 148629) | Freshwater microbial mat bacterial communities from Lake Vanda, McMurdo Dry Valleys, Antarctica - Oligotrophic Lake LV.19.MP6.IB-1 | ecosystem: Environmental > Aquatic > Freshwater >... | reverse complement strand
GGGAGGAGGAGGGGGAATGATTCCAAAGATTTTTGTTTTTTGTAATTCTTGTGAACCACACTGGCATTGCATTCAGGCTATGACAGAAGACGGATGTTTTATCACCGGGCATCTGTGCAGTAATCATGGGTTTATCCGGCATGACATGGGTATTGATCCCGACGGTTGGAAACGCGATATCTACGCTACCCACTACCCAGACGGCTATGAAGTTGTTTTTGAAGAAACCCCTCAAGACCCCAGCCCAGAGTTCAAAGCTGCGTACCAGCGGCATACCAGCTACACGAAAGAAGAATACATAGAAAAAATGTTAATTCATAAAAAAGTGCAGCCAGCGGAATTGGAGAAGGTGAAATGACCAAGCAACGCGAGGGGAAGGAGGAGGGGGAATGAGTGGTGTAGCAGAGTTCATCTGTCGCAGTGAAATTGAAACACGGGATAAATTCATCAAGCTTCTTGAAGAACGTATCGTCAATCTAGAAGATGTGAATTTTCGGTTGAGGGAGTGCCTGAAATGGTATGCGGAAGAAGATTTTTATCACTACCCCACAGGTGACGAGATGGCAGAGACAGGTTGCTATGCAGTGATGCCGATCGAAGCCGACAAGGGCCTACACGCTCGCAACGCGCTCAAGGAATTGGAGAAGGTGCAATGAAAAAATACCTAGTCACATTTATAAAAAACTATGAGGGAGATTTTTCTACTGACGTGTGGAGTAACGACATTACTAGCCTAGAGCCAGATGCTTGGTTACTCTGGGCTATGGGTAACTATTGGCCCGAACCGAATTCTTCCCCACCTATGATGCGTGCGAAGATTGTTTTAGTCTCAGCAATTGAAATAAATTCGGGTGGCGCGTCCGATATATTAGTTGAGGTATTTCGATGACCACAAAGCACCGCGATGTGAAGGAGCGGGGGGAATGAAAGTTGAGCACGAAAATAAGGATTCACCAATTGGTCCGCTTATCTCTGCGCTCGCCAGCGATGAGGGTTATCGTCTGGCATGGCAGGCAAATATAGCCATAGCTTTTTATGACGAGTTTTTACGGAGTCAATACGCTGATGATATTCCTACTGAAGACGTCCACAGGATAGCTAATAACGCTGCGAAGTATTTTTTAAAAAACCTATGTCGGAAATCTGGAGTTGAGAAATGAAGAAGACGTATGTGGATGCCATCCGTAAAAGAGGCAGTGGGTACGACGTACACCTATCTGTCTCTAGTATGGATGGCATCCGCACACGTCTCACCCATGCAAGGATACAAAAGCCTAACTTGTCTCCTGTATCAATGCACTGAATACCCAGTAGCAACCGATCCCCTATACAAATGCCTCGACACACGAAAGGTTTCCCGAAATGAATGAATATACCGAATTGACTTCAGAAGAAGCTGAAAAGTTATGTGAAGCTAATGGCTTACGATATCTGGGACGCGACCCCTACCGCAATCATCAGCATCATATCACGGTATGGCAGGATAATAAGACTAGCTCGTATACGGCGGGATGGGTCAAAACCCGCCACGAATTTCTTTCGCTGCTAGAAGACATGGAGAACGTTAAAAATGCAGGAGTAGCAAAATGAAATCCACCATCATACTTAATAAAATTCTGGCAATACGACATGTTGCTTGTGAGTTCAAACCTGGCGTTTATCTATCCTCGGCCGAGGATATGACAGACGACCAGCTCAAATGGGATGATGACGACCCCGGTAAAAATACAGATTTTTCGACCAGTGCATTTTGGATCACTACCGATAACGGAGTTGATCCTATCGGAATCGATTCCGATAAAGAGCTTTTCGAGATGCTCCCTGACTTATTAGTTGTTAAAAAGAAAAGTGATACGTATGTGGATGCCATCCGTAAAAGAGGCAGTGGGTACGACGTACACCTATCTGTCTCTAATATAACTGGATTCACGCTAACACAGGTCAACGCCAATATCGTTGAGAAGATGTTCGGTCATGATCTAGATTACTTGCTAACGTGCAGCCTTAGTAGCTTTGAGCGGTTCAGGCCACTCGATGATTGGGAGCTTTTGGATCTAAAGAAGTACCAAACTGTTAACTCATAAAAGGAGAAACATTATGTTCCAGGCTTGTAAAAATCCAGAGGGAATAGCTTTTGTTGACGTAGGCGTAAGAAGTTACATGGTGTGCGTGTACTGCGGTGGTGTTGCTACGCCAAGTGATAAGCCAACGTTTCTAACAGTAATGGTATGCCCCCAAGAGGAGGAAGCATGAGAAGAACAATTACTGTTACATTCGAGGTCGAGAACTCAGGAGATGAGATCGCCGTTCGCGAATTTCAAGACGGATCAAAAGCGTTTTCTGCGTTAGCTGAGATAGCCGCTGAGGTCTTTAGACCGGCTCGCAAACACGGTTACGAGGATGATGAACTACGAAAGCTAATGGAGATTGCCAAGTCAGATGAGCTTGTAGGGTTGTTAGAAAAGAAGTTTTACGAGATCCTTCGAGATCGGGGTATTGATCTATGACCAGGAGCAACTAAGAAAATGGGCACTAACAATGGAAATTTTCCACACCAAAAAGGGGGGAAGTGGTGAGTAAGCTAGACGCCATTAAATCCCGCCTCGGCTCTATCAGCCCTACCGCGATGGAGAGGCTGCCGGCGGCGGTGCAGAAGCTACTGAAGGAAGACGTCCCGTGGTTACTAAGCTGCACCCCGACGGAGCATGAGTTGTATGGTAAGCCCCACAGGATAGCTCCTGGTAGCGTCGTCATGGTTATAAAAAAGGGGAGAATTAGTGGGACTTTATCCAATCAACTGCCCAACGTGTAAAAAACTGCACATGTGGTTTTCAGGTCTACCATATGGGCAGCTTTGTAGTGAGTGCGTTGAGAAGCTAAAAGAAGAGGAGAAGCTAAAGGATGAATAATTGGGTGTTCCTTATAACGCTTTGGCTCCTTGGCATACTCCTTGGCGCTGTTGGTACTTACGGCCTCGTAAATGACGCCCAGCTTAAGCACGCTATAGACAACATTCTAAGGTACTTCCCACCAGAGCCAACACCAGCACCATACGTGCTGCCACAAGAGAAAGAGAGGACGCAGTATGGGAAGAAGGGGGGCTAGTAATGGACAGGGTTTATTTTAAGATCACCGACGGCCAGGAGGTGGATACCATTGTTAGGGACGCGTTGCTTTACGCAAACCGCCTTGGTACAGAGAGAAAAAAAATCATAAAGATTGAGGGACCGTTTAATAACGAAGACAACGATGCTGTATGGACCATGGATTTACAAACAACCAAGAAGGAAGAATCAAAATGAGTTTAATTTCACTACTAGTTACTTTGGCCATCGTAGGCTTTCTGATCTGGTTGATCCTGCGCATCCCCATGCCAGCCCAGCTTCAACAAGTCATCATCGCTGTGGCCATTGTGTTCGTGGTCTTGTGGGTGCTCCAGCAGTTTGGGGTCATCACCGGGTTTAGCCAGTTGAGGTTAAAATGAAACTAGGAGGCGTTTTTTAGCTTTAGAGGTGTCGGCGAAGAAACGTGAGGTTACACGCCTGCGCCTTGGCGGGGCAGTTCTTGGAGGAGGAAGCCGCCCCCCCCCAGTAGCCTTTCCCCCCAAATTCTAGGATAATGCCTTTATGGGTAATGCCTTTATGGGTAATGCCTTTATGGGTAATGCCTACTTGGGGGCGTTTTGCGCCTTCCCTATTTTTTTTATCACCTATAAGATATTGGGGCAGACCTTAACAAACCCAGGAGATTCTAATGACGCAGTTTATTGATAACCAAACAGTCGAGAACCTACTTGATACACGCTCCTTCCGCTCCCAAGTTGCACTAACTGTAGCGTCTGCATCCACTCTGTCCCTGACCGTTGCCTCAGAGCTTGTTCAGGCAATCACCGGCTCAACCGCTGGTCAGATTGTTAAACTGCCAGATGCTACCACCCTTACAGTAGGACACCGCTTTGAGGTTTGGAACGCTACCTCAGTCAATGTAACCGTCAACGACAACGCTAGTGCGCTCTTGGTCCTCCTTGGGCCAAACGAGCGGGCCTTCTTTGTCCTCCAAGTTGCTTCGCCAGCGGCCGGAACTTGGCTCTACTCTGTGCTTACAAAAACATCTGCCCAAGAGCAATTTCTCGTAACCTACCCGGGCACTGGCCTAGCTGTTAACTTCACTGGTGGGGTCGCAAGATTTAACGGAGTTAGTACGGCAGTTGCCGCTGGTACTATAACCCTGACTGCTTCAATCTCAGGCTTCATCTACATCACCACAGCCGGTGCTGTAACATCAGGGACCACTCTCCCAGATGGTGTGACCCCGTTGGCCACATTTACCACTTCAGGGTCTGCAGTAACTGCTTTGACCGATGCAAGAGAAACCATAGACGCTAACACCGTCTGGGGCGTAGTCGGTGATATCGTAGCTGAGACCTACAACCGCGCCGCGAGCGCCGGTATCCTAGAGAAGTACGCTAGAGCTGACCATGCCCATCTAAACAACGCCCTTCTTAACCGAGCAGGTGTAGTCGCCGCAGGAACTTTCGCTGGTAACCCAAAAAAGGCCACGGTGACGTTCTCAGTCGCACTACCATCAGCTACTTACGCTGTAAAAATTAGCGGTGGTGACGCACGGACGTGGACGTATGAGACGAGGACTGCAGCTGGCTTTGTAATCAACGCCAACGCCAATACCGCCCTGGCAAACGACGTAAGTTGGGAAGCTACTATAACAGGTGAAGCGAGCTAGCAGTGACGCAGGTAATTGACGCTATAACCGTTGAGGGTATGCTGTCACACGTCGGTAGGGTATCTGTGCCTACCACGCAAGCGACGGCTAACAGTACCCTTACGCTTACCGTCGCATCAAACATGGCCCAGTACTTTACAGGGAATACAATTGGCCAGGTATTGAAAATGCCAAATGCAACAACCCTGGAGATAGGTCATCGTTTTGAAGTTTATAACCAAAGTGCCCAGTCCATAGCTGTTCAAGATAACGCTGGCGCAGCTCTCATAACTTTACCGCCAGCCTCAATTTGTAACTTAATACTACAGCTTCAACCTAACGCGGCAGGTACTTGGATAAACTGGTCTATCTCCGCATCAACCATTGCGGGTGGAGTTGTAAACTACAACGTAGTGGCAGCAACCGCATTTACAACTTCATCGCAAACTGATGTGGTTATCACAGGATTCACCACCACCCCTGCCTCTGGGACCTATGCCATTTGGTACAACGCCTCGGTGTTTTATACAACGACACCAAAGGCACATTTCTGGAGCATATATAAAGCGGGTGTGGGGGTAACAGATTCAGCAAGGCAACAAGATACAGCCCACTCAAATCAAACCATGGTTGACACTACTATGACCATTGTTCAGGTGAGCGGGGCGGAAGATATTGATGTTCGCGTTAGGTGTTCCAACACGGGAGCTTTAACCGTCAACGCTAGGTCGTTACTTCTAAGCAGATTGGGGCCATAAAATGAAAACTCAGAGGTCAGCAGATGTCTCTTACTAAAACGTATACCAAGACGCCTTGTGCCTTGGACCGACTCATCCAGGAGGTCCAAATCAACGCCAGCATTACGGTCGCTCTTAACTACGAGACTACCAACCTTCTAGGCGATCAGCTCACTGTTGGATTTAGAGCAGACATGAGTGACTGGTCTGCAGTGGACACGCTTGTTACTGCACATACCGGCGTACCTTTGGTGCAGCCACCTCAAGTCGTAAAAATCGATCAGCCCGTAGACGCTGACTTAGCACCTATCACCCGCTCGAAAACAACCAGACCAGGCTGGCACTTTCAGCCACGGTGGCTGACCTTTCAGTCTGCAAAGTACGGCTCACTTCATAACAAAAAGATCGACACTATCACTGACTACGGTGATGGGACTTTAAAGTTCTGGAAGATTGTGAGCAACGCCTGGGTAGAGCTCAAGCTGGTTGACTACGCTGATGAGGCTGCGCTCCAGGCCGCACTTGATACCGACTGCACCATCACAACGATGGACTGGTATACAACGTTTGACTTTGATATCCGCGGCGGCGTCTTCCTTAACGGAGTCAGGCCGACTACCCCAACATGGGCGTACGCCTGCGTAGCCCCAGATGTTCCTGCTGCATACGGCGGATCAGTTCCTTTTTTAGATGGCGGTGTACCAATCCATTTATTACCAGACTACAACCTCATTCCCCAAGATGGTGGGACGGTGAAGAGCTTTGCCTATGACGCAGTCAACAAAACCAATAAAATACGCTTCACGGTTGCGCATGCTGCCGGTGTTAAAACTGATCTCGCAATTGCTTTCCAAATATTCAAACTCTGAGGTTGATCATGGTGCCTATTTATGTTACTTACCGAGGCTTTAAGTATTCTCAGCTGGCAGGAGGGAAGTGGTCCCTCACGATGCCGTCAGGGCTTAGAAGCGTCATCGACGCTGCGACAGAAGACCAGGTGAAGACCATTATTGACTCAATAGTGAGCACCGCTGCCACAGGGAACTGAGCGTCAAGCACAATCCACTAAAACATTAATAATTCTAGTAATGTGCGGCAACAGCTCTGAGTGTTATAATCAAGGTCCATCATTTCTAGCTGTTTGCTAGTTCCATCATAGGTGGACCCTGGTCTACCCCGTCCGGGGTCCACTATTTTTTCTAGACTAACCTATCAATTATGGATAGAGGTCCCGATTGCTCGTAACAGCGTATGGCACCATCGTCTTCTCCGATACACAAACACACTTTGTGTCTCCGTCGTCAGACTTAAACGTGCAGGACTTGCACCCAGTAGCCATGCAGGTTTCAGTGGCTTGAGCTTTTAGATTTATAGTCACCAGACCGTCAGCCCCGCCAGAGCCTATCGTTCGTGACAAGCGGCAGTCACCTCCAACACTAGAACCAGATCGGTAAAGGAAGTAGCTACCAGTAGCGCGGTCACGTTCTAGGTACATCTTCTTGACAACAGTGCCATCAGAAAACGTCTGCTTAACACCAGACAAAAACATCGACTGTACCGTGCCGGTATCAAGCCGGTACACCCCAACGACAGTGGATTGGATAACTTCGGGCGGAGCGGGTATGGGTTCTGGGGTTAGGCAGGATGATAGGATGAAAACCAGTAGTGTGTAGTACTTCACTTTTTTATCCCTCAACGATCTCAAGAATAACTCTGGCTCGGTAACGTCCACCAACCGCACTTAGTAGCGTGCGGAGTGCGTCAGCGTTTCGACCTGACCTACCAATGATTTTACCAGAGTCACTTTGCAAAGATTTGATGGAAATGAAAACAGTCTTTGACTGAGTAGCTGTGCCCTCGATATAAACGTCTTCTGGACTATCAACCATAGCCTGAACGACTGGCAAAAACACGGCCTTCATTTGTTCTAGAACTTCAGCACCGTTGAATTCCACGACAACCTCTGCGGAAAGTAGTTATCTACTAGACATTGTATGAACTCCTGCCCCATGTCAAAATCTAGTGTACCTCAATATCCGCACGATAGTTTAACTGGTAAAACTCACCCTCTGGTACTTCTCGGGGCACCCTGAGGTGAACGGTGGTTCGAGCCCACCCGTGCGGCCCGTCCAAGCAAATTTTCCAAGCAAAGTTGGTATAAGCATTGTGTAGCAATGTTTTCATTAACTTAACTAGGAGCAGAAAATGTTTGGAAAAAAAGAAGAGATCGCAGCACCCCCACTAACAGCAACCCCACCAGTGGTAGCCGCAACACCGGCAGTACCCAACCCGCAGACAAGACCGTTAACTGGCCTAGAGAAAGTTGGAATCTGGGCAGTGACGATCGTTAAATACGGCGGCGGAGCCGCACTCCTCAGCATCGGCGCAGGAGCGTGTACAGCATTGTTCGGTTTCGGGAGAGACAAGACCACCGCTCTGTTAAACGACAAGAGCACGACTGGGACCGTTACCCCCATGAAGCGGGCAAACGGTTAAGTAAAAAAAAGGGGGCATGGATGCTTCCTTTTTTTACCAATCAAGTTTTTTAGCTATGCGGAAAACTCAATCGGACCAATAGCAAAGCCCTTCTCTGTGACTAGGTTTGCTGGGATTGGTTTAATCATTGTCATTTCTACAATAATGCTACGAATTATCGCTGCGGTCGATATCGAGTGTGTACCGACGACTCTTACCCGTCAAGATATCAGACGCTAGCTTGGCGTAATGCAAACTGTGAAACCAGTCATCTGGATCAGTTGAGCGGTGGTCATACTTCATCTCACGACGGTACTCGACATACTCAGAATAGATGGCCAGTATATCTTTCGCGTAACGCTCAATCTGCGTCCATCGTGGGAACTGGATAAAACCGTGCTTCATGTCAAAGAAAAGCTCGGACATCATGAAGTTTCTCTGAAGGTGGTAACGGAACCCTAGCGGATCCCACTTCATGCGCTGCTTGAGTTTGGGCAAATACTGAAACTGGACAACCTTGTGTTTGTCATGTGAATTGATGATGTGTTGGGTGCCGTGAGTCATAAGGCGGGTGAGATGATTGTTTACGCCCCAACCGTGGCCCCAGTCAACCCCAATCAGCTGCACCTGGAGGGTGCGGCATATCCTAGCGATATCCTTGACAACATGATCAGGGTCAATCTCTTGTCCTTCGTATTTTTTTACGAGCTTGACCGACCAGGTCTTCTGATCCGTATATGCCCCAATAGTGAGCACCGTGTAGGAAGCGTTCCTGATCTTCCCAGAGGGCGACTTCTCTGACCCGTCGTTACCCTCCCCCCAATCGACTCCAGCCGTCAGGAGGTACCTCCGCGACTCCCCAATGATGTCTGAGGTTAGGTTGCTGGGGTCCCACAGGTCGTAGCTGGCACAAAGTTCGATGAGCTCATCCCGGGTGATCGGCTTTGACGCGGAGTCATAGCTCAGGCCCAGAACCTCATTATAGAGTTGTCCTAACGGGTAGTTATCCCTTTTCCATAGGATGCGCATCCACTGGTCAAGGAGACCAACGATCCAAGGCACCATAAGCTGCGGGATGCGGTAGCCCTGGATCTGCTTACCAGAGCAGGTAGTCATCCAGCGGCCGTTGCGGACGTTCAGGGGTTTTTTACACTTCTTGCAGATAGGTCCAGGTGGCAACTTGCCACTAAGGTAATCCTTGGTGGGACCAATATTGGTCTCATCAAGGAAGTTCCACTTGCCACAGCCGCACGGCACAAGCCACTCGTTCTGACTGGTCTCTTGCCAGTAAGTCTCAATGGGGTTATCCAAAGACTTTGGAGTACCAGCCATGAGCCGCATAGCATCTGGAAAGTGGGACGTACACTCCATGATGACTGGGATCTCTGAGCCTAAGAAATCTTGAACCTCATCAAGGCATAGGATCCGAGCTGAAATACCGCGAGTTCTATCCGCGGACCTAAACGCCGAGCGAAGGAAGATGTAGCTGCCGTTGGTAAAACCCTTCTCAAACACCTGCGTTGAGACGGCGTGGTCCTGGAAATACTTTCTGACAAAAGGAGACTTCTCGATCGCTGGCCGCAGCTTCTCGTTAGAGAACTGTCGTGTCTGGGTGTGTGACGGCGAAACGTAAAGGGACTTGTTGTAAGGCTGAACAACTGATGACACGACGAGGTTGTTTGCGAGGTAGGTCGTCTTCTCTACCTGGCGAGCCGTCTTAAGAAGTACGTCTCGGTCGCGCCGATTGTATAGCGGGAAGAGGTACTCCCTACCGGTGAAATCAAACTTACCCCCATCGAGGTAAATCAGGTTGTGGACAAAGTCGGATTTGGACGCTTTTATGATCCGCCGGATCGTCCCATCTGCATTAAATGCCTCGGTGACTTTCGCCACCGTCGTTTGGGTCGGTAAAACGACCTTATCGTGATAGTGCGCCCCCACTTGGTCGGAGTCTGGCTCTGAGTCCTCGTAATCATTAATGTTTTCGATGTCGGTCGGTTTTGTCACCTGAGTGTCACCTGGGGTCACAAGCAAAATTTAGATTCAGGTGACAGGTTTTTATTTGTCTTAACAGCCAGTTACGGCAGTTTGTCACCTTGTCACCGCAAAATCCAGGATTAAGCAGAGGTATATGGGAGTTTAAATAAAATATTGTTCGGAGAGAAAAAAAATTGAATTCGTTATCAGATGCTGCCTTAACCTGAAATATGAGGTGACAAGGTGACAAATGGATAGAGAGAGAGTATAAGTATTTGTTTACACACAGTATATATACTCTCATTCCTGTCACCTCAGTGTTTTTCCATTTTTTGCCGAAATCGACCTTAAGCACCTGTTTCTCCTAGACCAATGTGTTGTCACCTAAGGGGGGTGTGCCAAAATCGTATATTCAGGTGACAAGTTCAAATATTAGGCAGCTCTCTTATCTATTTATAATAATCTGCCTGGTTCTAGCACAGCTGCTTCTGCTGGCTGTTCATTATTAGCACTGCCACTTTCTTCATCACCACCCTCTTTCTTCTTTCTTGCCTCCTTTTTAGACAGCTCCTCATCTGCCTCCTTTTTAAGCTTTGCTGAAATTTCAGACAACACTTCGGGGTCGGGGGTCTCGAACTCGCCCTCAGAAAAATCAAACTCTAGCTGAAGTGCACTACTGAAATCTGAGGCATCCCCAGCTCGGTATTTTTCATACTTATCCACAAGCTGGACGACAGTCTCTATCCACATCCTTGCTTCTTTATTTCCGTCAGGGGTTCCGACCGCCAAATACTGCTTTGCTTTAATGTGGGCTTTCGTCAGGAGGTACTGAAGGGTCTCGCTCGAGGAAACCTTTGCTGGCAGCTCCAGTTCCGTTTTAAGTATGTCCAGGGGCTCAGAAAGGGCCGTGAAATAGACCCTGGTCTCCTCCCTATTGCAATACCCTAGGAACTTCTTCCAGTCCTTCCTGGTCATTCTTTTTACGTTAAAGAAGAATCTCTCAAAGAGGGTGACGTGCTCTTCCCTCAGGAATGAGGCAAACCTAGAGCTGAGCATCTGTGACAGCTCTGAGTGGGGAATACCCTTCATGAGTAGAGACGATAGGGCCAGCCTCAGCTTTGGATCTTGGTTGATATCGTAGGTGATCTTAATAGCAGAGCGTTTAGCAGCGTCTTTATTACGGAACTCTTTTTCAAATAGCCACAGATCTTCTACCTCAAGGATTTTCATCCAGTGGAGGAAGTCTCCGCAAAAACTGCGCTTCTCTATTTGTCTTAAAACACCTTCTGGTAGGGTATGGGAGACTACAGCTTCTTGCGCTTCTATGGTCCCTGCTAGGTAACTCCCACTTCCAGGAAAGTTGAGTTCAGTCAGCTTAGAAGAAATGTCTTCCGGCGTCTTGACACCAGTGGTGATGAGAAACCGGATGTAAAGGTCATACGGTGTTGACATGGCATCGACATTTCATACATGCGCTTTTCTAAAAAGCTGTTCAAGAAGCATCGGGCTTACCTTACTCTCCACTCGGCCTGCCTCTCGTCCGTCTTTAAGAAGCAACACCGTTGGGAACTCCCTTACGGCATGCTTTGCTGGTTTAGTTGGGTCCTTCATAACATTTACTATTTTAACTTTAACTGTTGGATATTTAAAAGAAAGCTTCTTCACACTATCAATAGCTGTTTTGCCGTCACTGGACGGATCCCAAAACAGCATAATGATATGCTTCTTAAATGAAATCTTTGAAGCCTGTTTGTCCGCAAACCCTTGCCAGAAATGCTTCATGCGCCGTCACACCCCGACGGTTTGCATCGCTTTAAGTTTTTCAAGTCCGCTGATTACCTCAACAAGCCGTGTCATTGCTGTGCTGGTCGATTGTTCTGGGATCTCTTTCATCCCGAGACGACTAGCGATCAGACAACTGGCAAGGTTAGAAACCGCCGACTTGAGCGCCGGTATTTTCCCGACGAACTTAGCGACGTTGGTTGGCGTGATGAAGTTAAGAGACAAAAGAGCATCGACTGTTTGAGAACTTTCCAGGTAGCTCGCCTCTTTGATCAGGTTTGACCGAAGCGACAAAGCGAACTTGTACATCTTCTCTGCAAGCGGCTTGGCCTCTGCGATCTTCTCGCTAGCCAGCGGCGTGAAACGAAGTCCATGCAGTTCTGCCATCCCGCGAACCGATGCGGTTTTAAAGGCGGAGGCGATCTTCTCTCTGCCACACCCAAGGGATGCTAAGAGGAAGGTGGCTTGGTGTCGTTGAAGGTTGGTTTGGTCCCAGCCAACAACAGATGCATATTTCCCTACACCGCGCATCGAGAACTGGTCGTAGCCAGTGCTGATGAGGTGGACTGGACGATCAGTAAGAACCTCAGAAGCTTGTTTTACGGCATAGCTTTCAGCCGAGTTAGTGACGTCTTCCGTCATCTCAAGCGGCAGCCACTTCATCATTTTTGGCAACACGTAAGACATGGGGGCGATCTTGGCAATACGCTGCAACTCAGTAGCAGAGCCTGGTCCATTGCTAAAAAGCTTAATCTTTAGGGGAGCACCGGTAAGGTCTGTTGCCTTAACCATCAACTCACCAGACTCTTCAATAAGGGTGGTGATCGTTACAGGAACTGTAGCCAGTGCATGGTGGTGGTCTGGTTGATAAACAAAACAACCGCTCTGTCCAACACGTGGCTCAGACGTTTGTGGTTTAAAGCGACTATTTTTAATGCGAATGCCCCAGACGTTGTCTTGGTAGCTGGATGCTGTTTTACCGACGAAAAGCTTCATCGGCATCGTCTGCATTTCAAAGTCGATGACCTTGGGGATTACTACGCCTTCAATGCTTACGCCGTTTTTGTTCTTCACAGAGAAGTGGGCGTACTCGTTGGCCTCCTCAGGGATTTCCATATCAGACTTAGCCAAGATCACGTCGCCACCTTCGGGTAGCATGAGAAGCTTTTCCCCGTTTTGGTCTACGTCATTGATATCGTCTTCGGGGTGATCGCTAAGCTTACTCACCATCTCTAGGGCATGTTGTCGGGTGATCCCACTGGTTATACCCGGATGAAATACTGAGTCAGAGTTTGACAAAATAGAGTAGCGGTTTGGGCCATCCGTTTTGAGCATAACGATCGAGCGGGGGATAAGTTTTTCCACACCCTGGCGGAACTCATTCATATTGACGGGCTGAAGGTGGGCCAGCTTTATGATCATTTCAGCATGCGGGCCAGAGAGGAGGCGCGCTGCGGTCTTTTCATTTTTTGGATCGCTGAGAAAGGTCTTTAAGGATGATCCGTCGATTGACGATGAAATGATATCTAATATTGGGTATCCCGCTGATGCATGTGCGTACCGACCCAAAGAGGGTGGGTAGACTGCATTCCACAAACTTGCGTCTTCAAAGCGACCAAGGCCACCGAAGGTTGGGAACTCTTCTAGTTTGCCAAACACCTTGTTGTCATCAAACACCGCGCTGACGTAGTCAGGCGTCATAGGGATGAGTTTGCCTTCAGCAATCATGATGTCGAGCGGAAACATCATGAAGTCTTTAATGATGACTGGTACGACGATAGCTTTTTCAGCGGAGTGAATTGAGATAGCGCCAGTAGCGGTTCCGTTCTCAACATCTTTCTTCTGAAACTTAACCATCATGTTGAGGTTTTTTGCAGAAGGAACGCGCTCTTTTACCTTTTGGATGATGTCTTCAGCCCAAGTGTCTGCGTCATTTCCGAGTTGCTGTAAAGACGCATCTTCAACCTCTGGGCTGTCAATAAAAAGGTTTGATGGCAAACTCATGCGGGTATCCTCATAGAATGTTTTGGCAAACACTTGACTTCATTATATAATTTCAAGCCCTTAAATGCTAGGATATCTTACCCCCAGCCCCGGTACCTGCGATCACTGGTCCGCCACCAGCAGACGCCGATCCTAAAATAGTTCCCATTATAAATGAGACTTCGGCATCATCGGTCAGATGGTTAACGATAGCTTCGCACATTTTCCTAAGCTTGTCAGTGACCTCCGTCTGGCCAATGCCTAGTACTACAAGCTGCGCCATGCCCCCAGTAGAAAGACCAACTATTTTTCCTTTAGTGCCGCCACCAGTTACAGTTCCGGGGGAAACTGGGGTATTCGTGCAGACGCCGGTTATTTTCTCTGAACTGAACATAACCTTGCCGGTTAGCAAATGAGTGGTGATTCCAGTCGCCATTCCAAGGAGCTTTGGGGTGGCAGATCCTAGCCCCATCTTGGTTGCCATGCGCGCAGCCAGTGTAGGTCCAGTAGGTCCGACTATGAGGCCGGGTCCGCCGGCGCCGCCCGAGAGAGGACCGCCACTAGAAGGAGCGTTACCTTGAACAGTACCTGGGAGTAGGCTTACAACGGCAAGCATCTTCACTTCTTCAATGATAGATTCAGCCCACCCCTTAACTTCTTCGGTAGGTTCTCCGGGAACGCCCTGAACCTCGTGGAGGTTCTTAGCAAGCTTGTCTTCGTCCATCGCCACTAGACGCCACCTTTTATTGTGGTCAGAAAAGTTTTTATTTGGATGATAGTTGCGACGAATTTTATGTAGTCAGCCGTGTTCAGCGGCGGGCTTGTGTTATAGCCGAGGTTCCCGAGGTGGGTCTCTGTAGCCATCGATGTAGCTAGGTCTTTTAAACCATCTAAGGTTTGGTCGAAAAGATCTAGTAGCTCAGCGGCTGGGCCGCCGATACCCACCTTACCCTTGGACAACTTTAATCTGCCAAGAGAGCCGTTAAGCTCGACGCTACCTGAGGTGGTTTGTGCGGTTATATTTCCTAGTGAGGTCTGTGCTGAAATATTACCAGCATCCGTTTTTACTGAAATGTTCCCTGCATTGGATAAGAGAGCGATATCACCCAGAGGGGCGTTGAGTGTGATGTCTTTAGCCTGGGCCTTAATCGTGACGCTACCAAGCTTGGTTGTAATGTCTATGTCAGAGATGTTGTCAACGGCGATAGCCCCAGTCGGTTTTATTTCCGCTGACATGACCGGCAGACCAGCACCAATGGTCAGTTTGGTGTTACCAGTGATGTCCACTTCAAACGAGTAGATCGCCGCAGGTACACCAGGGACTCCGGGGATACCCGGTCCCATCGATGTGCGGTAGATGGTTGATCCACCCAGAGCGCCACGCTCTTCTAAGACGACGAAGCTGCGAAGTAGATCACGGCGAAACTCTTGGTTAAAGATGGTATTGGTAAGCCCCTCCTCTTCCCAGCGGATGAACCCGCCGGATGTTTTAAAGTTAAAGTTCCGACATACCTCTTGGATGCGGCTTTCAGTGGGGATGTAAACTGTTTTGCATGACTCGCGGCTTTGAATCTCAATAGACCCGTTCGTCCGGATGGTGATGTAGTTGCCGTTTTTAGTGCTGATAATCTTATCACCGCGCACCAGGCGGCTAACTGATTCCTTACCTGTGACCGCCCCCTTATCTGCGTTCAGGGGTTTGATGAAGCCAAAGATAAACGGGCTGCCTTCTATAAAGAAGACAAGCCCCATAGCCCCCTCGCGCGGAATGCTGCCAGACTCATCGCCGTCGGCGTTACCGTCGACATTAACCCACTGTACATCTTTGAGATCGAGGTCTAAGAGTTCTGGGGGACCAAAGAAGGTTTTGACCCTGCACAGGCGGGTATCGACATCAACGCTTGCGATAGCGCCAAGGCAGATACCGTTTGTTTGACCTTGTTTGATATTACCAGATTTTTCGTAAGCACTGTGTTTCAAACCAGCCTCCTGCTTTGGTTTCTAAAGGGTAGCAAAAGCAAGGTATAAGCTCAACGAAGCAGTTCTAACTTTTAATTAAAGGATAATCAAATGGCAGGAATGAACAGAGTAATCATTATCGGGAACCTTGGTCAAGACCCAGAGATAAGGTACACACAGAGTCAAAAGGCAGTAACCACACTCAGCGTCGCCACTAGCGAAAGCTGGAAGGACGACTCAGGTAAGCAACAGGAAAAGACCGAGTGGCATCGCGTTATCGTCTGGGATAAGCAGGCAGAAAACGCAGTGAAGTATCTTAAGAAAGGTAGCAAGGTTGCTGTAGAAGGAAAGCTGCAAACCCGCTCGTGGGACGACAAAGATGGCGTTAAGCGGTATACCACCGAGATCGTTGCAAACATGTACGGCGGCATTCATTTTTTAGATAGTAAAGGTAGTAGCGGAGGAGAACGTGCACCGCATCCAGGTGATGCAGGAGCCCCTGTACAAAGTAGTAATAGTGGGGCATCCGATCTAGATAGTATCCCGTTCTAGGCCCACGCATGGAGACTATTCCAAGCCTCTGGTTGTTGTGTGGTTATGTCCAGCGCACCACAAAGAGCTGCACGATGTAAGATGGCAGCTCTGAAAAGTGCTTGCACCTGCTATTTCATTCGCTTAGCTTGAGAGGTAGCGGGGGCAGGCATTCCGCCTGAAACCCTACGCGGATTAATATCGTAGGGAGTTGAAATGAATACAGCAGAATTGGTGACCAAGGTTGCAAAAGACACTGGTCTTAGCAAAACCAAGGCAGAGGCAGCTTTGAAGTCCATCACCAACACTATCTCTGACCAGGTAAAAAAAGGAGAGGTTGTAAAACTAGTCGGGTTTGGAACCTTCAAGAAAACCGCACGTGCTGCACGTAAAGGTCACAACCCACAGACGGGCGAACAGATTAAGATCCCAGCACGCAAAGTTCCTAAGTTCACACCAGGTAAAGAATTCAAGAATCTCGTTCAAAAAGCCCGGAACTAATGTCCGAGCTAGCGCCTCTTAACAAGGGGCGCTTTCTTTTATCTTATTGGAAATTGGTATAAGTCTTATGAGCTGTAGCGCCGTAGCATTGGTAAAAAATGTTGCCGCGTTGATTGTATGTGGTTGTAGTCTGCGTTGAACTGAAACAAACTGGGTTTTTGACGCCACAGCCTCACACAATAAAACAGCAGTGCCCGTAAGGGGCTCAGACGAAAGTCTGTATTTTTTTAGCTATGCAGGAAGTTTTTAGCTATGCAGGAAGTTTTTAGCTATGCAGAGACTTGGCCATCTTCTTTCTTCGTCTCATCTTTTGTTGATTTAGAATAGATGTGATGACCAATAGCGCTAAGACCCAGACCAGTTACCAACCCCACACCGCCACTAATAAGCCTGTTTTTAACTAGTGGGCCATATTTGACCGCTTTTCCTATTTTTCCGGCTGGACCAGGAGGAGGCTTTCTTTTTACCACTGGCCCAGTAGACCCCACGTGTTTAGCTTTCTTTAGTGGCGCTTGCTTAGCAGTGAGTACCTCAGGGTTTGCAGCAGTGCCTTGTTCGGCGGCAGTCTTAAAACCTTGCCAAAATGCTTTCTTCTCAACCCCCGCCTCGCGTTCAACCTTTTGTTCGCGTTCGGATTCAGCAGCCTCTTGCTCCGGCGTTTCTCTGTCCTCATGTTTTTTGAGAACTTCTTTTAGGTCTGATTTGCTGACTTCGGCTCTTTTGTAGAATCCATCGAGGAACGCGTTCATTATCTTTCTCCAATATAGAGTAATTTAGTAAACCCACGTGCTTGCTCTTGAAAACCTTGCCAGAAGGCTGTCTTCTCAGAATACTGCTCTGGCCTAGCCCTCTTTGCCTGCATATTGAGTCCGGCTGCTTTTCCATTTGAGCGCATCAGTGCTGCCCTTTCAGTTTTTCTTCATCATCTTTAAACCAGTAACCAAACCCAATGTAGCGCCAGCCAGTGCACCGCCCCTTACGCCGTGATACATGGGGCTGTAGCTGCTAAGCGCATTCTCTCTCATCTTTTTATTTACTTCGCCAGGAGCTTCATCCCATGCGGCGATCTCTTGCTTATAGGTACTTCTCATCTTGCTCCACATTTTAGGGAGAAAGTCTTTGTTTGTTTCTTTTTCGTAATCAATAATGTGGCCCGCTTCATGTAGGAGGATAGACGGGACTATTTTGTTATCTGAAAGGATAACGTGATTTTTTGTTAAGACATCGGGCAGATATTTTTTGCTTGTCCCTTTAATTTTTGATTGGTGGATAGCACCAGCGTTTCCGTTTTCTGTTATGTCTCTTAGGCTCTGCAAAATTGTTCGCTTGCCGTAACTTTTCTCTTTGTCGATAAGACGGTGTAGATCATTTCTTGTAAGAAGTATGGTGTTCTCGGGGAGAAGTTTTTTCATCTTTGCAAACGCGTCTTTAGCATCTACTTTTTCTTTACTAGTTCGAAGCTCATCCAAAAATTTTACGCCACTTTTGGCTCCCTTATGGTTACCAACAACAGCACCTAAGGAGCCGCCGAACAAGGCACCATACATACCAAATACACCAGCCACCAAAGCTTTTTCAGTGGTTGCTGAAAGCGCCTGTTTTTCAAATCCATCCCAGAAAGCTGATGCTGTCTTATCCATTAGGTTCTTTCCTCATAACATCTTATCCATTAGGTTCTTTCCTCATAACATCTTATCAAGATGATACCTCTCTACACCCCGTTAAAGCCACCCAGACCCATAGGCGTTAATCCCATATGAGGCTGAACTAAAGGCAGCGGACGCCGCACTATTGGGCTTGCCTGTGCTGCAGCCATACTAGATGGGTTTTTTGCGCCATGTGCCGCTAGTGATAAAGAGTTCGCCGTATTTTGCATTTCAGATGTAGCAGCATTCAGCCCATACCCACGAACTAACTTCTCAGCTTTAGGTATCTCTTTCCCAGCCAACCCCATTGCTTTGCCTTTGGCGATAGGGTCCGACATGAACATCTTGTCAGACCCAGCTAGAGCTTTCGCCCCACCTTTGATCTTTGATAGCCAACCTCTGCTTATGGGGTTGGTGAGAATAGACTTGCTTGCGTTCATTGCACCAGTGAGTGGGTCCACTAGGCCTGTAACTGCACCACCAGCCACATGACCTGCTAGTGATGCCCCGTGGCTAACTGTACTTCCTGTGTGTTGCGGTATGTGCAACCTACCGCCCACACTCTGCCCTGGGCCGCGAGTTATCCCTGATAGAAGATTTGAGGTTATGGGGCTGTCTTTGCTTTTCCATGCCTTTGAAAGAGCCTCGGCGTTTTCAGGTGTAATCTTAGCCCCGATGCGCCCCTCTACCGTCTTTAAAATAGCTTGGTGTGCGGGGTTATTTTTATTGAAGTACCTGTCATCTAATAGTTTGTGGAAATCACCCTTAGAGACCACCCTTGCCAACAGCATCTCTTTTTTTCCAAGAGATTTTACACCGTGCTCTACTAGGTTTTTCCTGGCCTCATCCCCCAAATGCCGTACATGTTCCCTAACCATTGATGCTTCGGGAACAGTAGCGCCACCCACCATAGACCTAAAAAACTGTTTCATTTTACTGGGGGCTTTATTCGCCAACCCTTGTTGGAATTCTGAGGCAACGGTTTTAGCAAACTTTGGCGATCGAATTTTATTACGCATAAGGGCATTCTGAAGAACATGTACACCTCCAGCAAGCAGCACAGCTTCTTTATTATGCTGGGCTCTTTTCTCAAATCCTTGCCAGAACGCTTTTTTAGTCAGACGCTCCCCAGCCCCAGTATCAATAGATGATTCAAGAGACGCTGCATCAGTATTGAGGCCTGTGGTCTTCGCAGAGCCCACTTCTTTTTTATCCGTCCTCTTTTTTACGTGACTAGCTAATGCTGCACCACCACCACCAACAACTCCGGCCCCAACTCCGGCCTCGAAAATAGCTCGTCCTGGTCTAGTCGCCCAAAGGTGCTTTAAAGCGTTAACACCCTGCGCAGGGTCAAGCCGCCCTTTCTTGCTTTTTAATCCTCCGTAGGCGTGTGCTAAGATCTCTGAACTGCCTAAAATTGGGACCTTCGCGTGAAACCCCTCATGGTGAAGAACCTCACGTAGGCCAGGCATGCCGGAACGATCACCAGAAGCCACCCCCCTGGATATATAGGATTTCGTTCCTTTGCGACCAGGTGCGATAGTCCCACCGAGGGCACCGAGGGTTTGTGTGTCGGCCACGCCTCTCAAGCTCTCATCAAACGCCTTTAGTCCTTCCTTGCCACGCAGTTTGCGAACCGCGCCTCTTACAGCTTTAATAGGGTGCTGCTGCCTTACAGCTCTCCATATATGATCGTTAGTGTCATATATGTCTGCACCAGGTTTGCCAACAATAACGAACTCTTTATTCTTACCAAGACGCTTAAATAAATTTAGAGCCTTCTCCCTAGATGATGCGCACTTCTCCTCCATCATTTCGGTAGACATAGCACGGTCCTTTTTTAGTAAAGCGATGCGAGCGGCTAGCTCATTTGAAGATAGTCCCATCAGTACTTCCCTTCTTTCCCTTGCCCAAATGTTGACCCATGAGCCAACGCTGGTACTGGGTGGTAATCTGCAACGTCTGTCGACCACCGCTGACTGGCACCCTCGATAAGCGATTTAGCCAAATAACGGTAACCCAGAGCACCCATCCAATCCTTCTTAAGAAGTGGCAAGGTGCTCATTCCTTTTAGAAACGGAGCATGCTGGAGGGCTTCTTTTTCAACCTTGATTTCTTTATAACCTTTTGATTTTAGAAGAATTAGGTCCTGCTTGACCAGCACTTTCCCGACTTTTAATCCAGTTCCTTCTTGTACTAAGGGGTAGCCATCAGCTTCATCCACAGGGATATTGATCTGAAGATTACGGTTGTGAGCTTCTGCAACCGTATATGGCACAACATCTCCAGGTATATAGTCAGAGTTCTTTGGGTTGTTGATCACCTTAGTCGTGTTGCCGAGGCTACGCACGATCGTCTCAAAGATCCTCTTTTGAATCCCGACGCCCTGGTTCTTGTAGGCGCTCTGCAGCTCGTTGACGATGTACTCCTGGGCAGGCTGCATGCCTTTGTACTTTACAAGCTCCTGGGGTTTGATCACGCCGTCAGACAGTGGATCCCCTGATTGAACCTTATCACCGACTTTTACCTTCAGGGTTAAGCCTTGGGCTACAAACGCCTTATCGACTCCAACGAAAACGTTGAAGCCACCAGCTAGGCCCTTTTCGATTTTGGTGATTTGTCCTGCATGCGGTGCAAGAGCTGCAGCACCATGCACGATCTTTGGCAGTTGGAGTAGCTGGTTGATGCGCTGGTACCCACCAGCGTCAGCACCAGTGCCTGCAACCCCACCTGTATGGCGGCTGTTCATAACGATCTGAATAAGCGGCTCAGAAATGGTCTGGCCAGCCTTCGCCCCAACGTTCTCCCCCAGCTCTGGGTTAGATCCATGTTCATCGAGTCCATGGCAGTGAGCGCATACTCCTCGTGACTGGTGACAAGTGAGCGGTGAACGAACTTTGATTTCTTTAGCCCCCGCCTTTTTAATCTTGCTGAGAAGTTGGTGCGTAATAAGGGTATTATGCGAGCAGCCCGCTTGGTCTCCAGCCAAATACCGATCAAGGGCGTCGTGGTCTTCCACCTTGAGCTTAATGCCGTCCTTAGTTCCACAGTCCACCCCGCTGATCACGTTGTCTACGGTGGATGCCATGATGTCTTTAGAGAACGCTCCCGGAAGGCTGGTTTGAATAGCTCTGTCCATGCCGCCGCGGCGGGCGCCGTACATGGATAGCCAGTAATCACTAACGTCCAGGCCTTCAGCGTAGGACTTCTTAATTGGTCTTGCGATGGTGTTACCACGTGCATCAGTAACAAAGAGTGGGCTTGCAACGATGGATCTAAGCTGCGTCTTGTCGCCGCGAGCTCCAGACTCGACCATGTCATAAAGAGGGTTGCCCGTGTCTTTTAGCTTCTTCTCAATAATATTGTCCATGAGGTCGACGGCTTTTTTATTGACAGCAGCCAGCTCTTTAACATCGGTGACGCCTTTGGACATAGCAGTTGCTACCGCGACAACTTTGTCCCTGTCCTTCGTAATGTTAGCCAAATCTTCAAGCCCAAGGCTGAAACCACGATCATACGCATGCTGCTCTCCTGTGCTCTTTAAAAGGGCCACAGCTTTGGCGTAGTCTTGTGCTGGCAACTCTTTAGCCATGCGGTGAAGCATCGTACCAGTCTGTTTTTTATCAAGGACAGAGGTGATGGCAAACTTGCTGCCTAAGATCTTATTGATCTGAATTCTGCCCACGGGCGTTTTTGATAAGTAAAAAAGCCCGATCTGCGCTTCTTGGGACGGGGCAATCATAAGCTTGTCCGTACCCGCCTGAAACAGGTTACGAGATGGCAACATTTTCTTTGCCTCCTCATTTGCCTCTTCTGTGATTGGCACATGGACGGTCATCGTGTCTCCGTCAAAGTCAGCATTAAATCCTTTAACTATCAACGGCGGTATTTTGATGGCCCTACCAGACGTGATGGTGGGTTTAAACGCCATGATAGAGAACTTGTGAAGCGATGGTGCACGGTTTAGTAGAACGTGCCTCTCCTCAAGGACGATATCCAAGGCACGCTTAGCCAGCGGGGTCTTCTGCTTGATCTCTTCTTTAGCCTGGAGTGGGCTCTTACCGTGGTTTTTAAGCTCACGAACAATGAACGGCTCAAACAGCTTCCAAGCCATTTCTTCTGGCAAGCCTACCTGGTCGACGCCGAGTTCTGGCTCAGGGATGATAGTTCCACGGCCGACGAAGTCTTGTTTCTTTGACAACATCTTAGAAATGAAGAAGCCTTCTTTTGGTTGGCCACCAGTGCCACCTTTGATCTCTGAGATGAAGCCTTCTCGCACACGCCCTTTGATATTGAGGTCTGTAAGACCTGACACGCCTTTGACGTGCTCGTACATATCCTTTCGGACGTCACCCTTTTCTTCTTCAGAGAGCAGCTCCATAACAGGGAGATGCATCATCTCATTCACCACACCTGTGTTCTGGTACAGGATGTTAATGTCAGAGGTAGTCATACTACCGTCTGGTAGAGGATAGATGGGTCGGTAGATGGGAGGTAAAACCGGAAGCGACCTACGCATATATGCCTCATGCGGTTTCATCTTATTATCTTTTAAAGCCTTGAGGTAGCGGAGACGTTTGTTCACATCGTCAAGTGCCACCCCAGTGGCTTTCTCTGATTTCTTTTGCAGCGTCTTAAGCTCAATATCTATGTCGATCTCTTTGAGAAGTTTTTCTATAGCATGGCCACCAGTAAGGCCCTTGCCTTCGGTGTTGAAGCTTCCGTCTTTACTGAGATGCAGCTTGCCGGCGATAAGCTCATCTAGCTTGCCACCTAGCCCAGTGACTTTGCGCACAGCTGTTTCAAAGACAGGGTTGATGACAGGCTCTTTAAGCTCGATGTGGTTCCAGCGTATGCCCTTATAGCCACCGGTTAGGTTCTGGTCAAAGAAGCCACCACGGACAGGTTCAAGGTCTTTACCTCGGTAGAAGAAGTTCTTTTTAATTTCACCGTTAGACATAGCCTTGACCTGCTCATCCGTGAGCGGAGCCAAGACAAGCTTACTGCCGTTCTTTTGAACGTCAATACCAGCAGCCTTTAGGTAGCTGATGAACTTGTCATAAACAAATGGCGATTTTGGAGCTGGCAGCGTTTGGCCAGCTTTTAATGCTTTCCAGAACTCGTCATTCTGGTTGCTCTTAAGAGAGCTCATCTCCCTTAGGTTGGCACGAGCTCCGTGGGAGAGCATGGAGTAGACGGTGAGTAGGTCCATCGACTTGGACGCTTCTTCTCCTCCAGCTTTGAGGGGCTGCTGATTTGCGTCGTAAGGCTGTCCAGGTCCCCCTTGCCTAACAGAAAAGTTCGCTGTTCCTTGTTTGAAGAGCTTGAGGATATAGGGGTTTCCGACATGGATCTTACCGAGCGACTTTTTCGTAATGGGGTCGAAGAGTTCTTCTTTATCGTCAATGCCATGCTGTTTGAGAAGTCCTCTAGTCGACTCAAGATAATTTTCTCCTGAGAAGTTGTTGACGGTGTGGGTTTTTCCTGTTTTTTTAGCGACTTTTCCGGCGGCTGATTCATAGATCTGCCCTATGTTAATACGGGTGATAACCCCGTGGGGGTTCAGGAGTATCTCTACAGGCTTGCCCTCTTTGTCATGGGGGGCCTCTTCATCGCCGATGATCTTAGTGATGATGCCCTTGTTACCCATGCGACCAGAGAGTTTATCTCCGATCTTGGCGGCCTCTTCTGTCTTAATGAACACAGTCACTTTGCTGCCGGCACGCTGCACGTCAAGGATCTCTCCCTCGTCTTCCATCGTCCAATAAAGGCTTACGTCTTTTGGTCGGTCTGAGAGGACACGGCTAAAGCTAGCTACAGCTGCGGATGACGCACGTTTCTGCAAAGCTATGATAACCGCCTCACCGTGTTTTACTTTGGAGCCTTTGCGGATGATGCCGTCTTTGTCGAGTTTTCGGATGTTGTCGCCAGTAATAGCGTTTGGGTAAAAGCTGATGAACGCCGGCATGTTTAAAATGGTGGTGTCATTTAGCTCGATTGATTTTTTATGGATGTGCTCACTGGTGAGCTTCCTGGAGGCTGAGTTGGTGATGACCACGCCGTCTTCAAAGTTCAGGCCTTTGTACGGCAGGTAGGCCACGCGCATGTTCGTGCCGAGTGCCAAAGTACCGTCTTTAGTGAAGTTGCTGTCAGCTAGGAGCTGATCTTTTTTTACCTTGTCACCTTCTTTAACGATGACCTCGTGATTTAGGAATGATTTACGGTTAAGGGTAAAATTGCTGTAAACGTTTACCTTAACGTCTTTGCCGTCATCACCTTTAATAATGATGAAGTCTTTTGTGATCTTTTTTACCACGCCGTCTACTGGGGACGTAGCAGCGGAGCCCTTACCGATCATCTGCTCAGAAGTAGTTTTCCCAAAGCCAACCTGGACAAGCGGCGCCTCTCTGTGCTTAAGGGAGATGGCTTGCTCAAGCATCTTAGACGCCATCATCGCCCGGTTGCCTTGGTTAGACGGCAAGAACGGTACGAGGTTTGAGCTGTAAGAGAAAAGAGCCTGCGGGCTTGGAGTGGTGTAGTCCACCTTGCTACGTGTGGTCTCAATAACTTTGCCTTGGTGCAGAGCCCTGATCTTGTCACCCTGTTGCCCGGGGAAGGCCAGAATCTTATCGTGGATGTCGTTTGCATCTACCAGGACTGGTTTACCGTCTTTTGCCTGAACGAGCATCTTAAGCGTCTTACCATCCTTTACAGCTCCTAGTGGGAGATGCAGGTTAGCACCAATGCGCTTGCTCTCTGGCGTGTGGATAGGGTCAAGGAATCCGTAGTGTGACGGGTGGATCTCCCGCATCTCTGGTGTAACAGCATGGTCGCTGTTGATACCGCCTGACCCCATGATGGTGACTTTGTACTGGCCGGTAAGCATCTCAAGTGGGTTAGTCTGCTCTGGTGTAGCGGCCTTGTCATCTTGGGTAAAGAAGCTTTCGACAACGGAGTTAAAAGATCCTGGATTCACAAGCTGACTTAGCTTAGTCCGGCGCACGTTGTCGATATTGCGTTTGAGTTTAAAGGACAGGCTTTGCTTGTTTTTTTGTATCCGCTCGTGAAGATAATCTTCAACAGAATGCAGCTCTTTAAAAGCTAGCGAGTCCCTGTCAGTAGGTTGCTTGTCGCCGAGGTGCACGTCAAGGAGGTTTTTTGATGTCTCAAGGAGCATGGGCCCGTCGACACGCTCAAAGGCTTGGCCTAGTACCTCTTTTGTAGTTTCGGGGCTGATCTCCGTTTTGCTGAAGTAGTCTTTGAGATCCCCCTGCTTTATACCAAAGGCAGCTGTGGCACGTGCGATGATCTTGGGGTCGGTGACGCGGTTGGCACCTTCGAGCTTTGACCCCCAGCGGTCAGCGATTCTAGAGGGGGACACACCAAGGTAGGTGAGCACAGGGTAAAGCGGTATGTTCGCCTGCCCGCCGCCCACCTTTTGAATGTAGAAAACTCCCGTGCGCTCGTTGAACGTAAGGTCGAAGTTCTTTCCTTTGGCCAGGTTGACTTGTGTTTTGAGTTCACCATTCTGTTTTCTTAGTGTGTACACGCCGGATTTCAGACGTAGCTGGCTGTGTACTTGGTACTCGTTACCCCCTACGATGTAGCTAAAACGCTGTGTCAGTTTTGGCAGCGTAAAAAGCTTTATCTTGGGTGATTTGTCGATCTCTTTGCCTGTGGCTTTGTCGACAAGAGTAAGCGCGGCGTATACCGGAGCGCCCCAAGTGGCCTCTTTGTTCTTGGCTTGCGTCTGAGATGCGTAATCAGACGAGTCCATCGTATCGTCTACCCACACCTTTTCAAGGCGCAACGATCTCAATTTACCGTCAACGGGGAATATCTCTTTCACGGCGTCGACAGCCGATTTCTTAATTGAGGCGAACTGTTTTTCTACATCAAAATTTGCCATATCGTTCTTGGTATAAGCCTTTTGAGTTGTTGTTCACTATTGAAAAGGGGGAGCCGTGCTTGATTTGTTAAAAGTTGCATTTGAAGCGATCCTGGAAGGAATTTTATCACAAGGAGGAGGGGAAGTTGATGGAAACAAGCCAGCAAGTGAATGTGCCTGAAAGCAAAGGTGGCCAATCGATTGTAAAGAAACCGGGTGCCGCTGCACAGATATTCGGTCATTTTACTAAAAAAGAGTTTTGGATTGAGCTTTTGGAAGGAATTGTAAAAGCCTCGGTGACAGCGTTCTTTGTGGCGCTTGGCGATACCCTGATAAGGTATGGCAAAAAACGGGGTGGTGCAGAGGATCCAAATATTTATGATGTTAGTATGAGGGCTCAGTCCCCAGCAGCGTCTGCTTTTTCCAGTAGGGGATACCAGCCAGCTACCGAGTATAGACCGTTGCAAAACCCGCCAGTTCCAGCAGCACCGCCTCCTGGTGAATGGCCTGGGTTTTCGACTAATAGGTAATTTATGGACAAGATGAGTCACTTCATCGAGTGCCCGAGGTACGGAGGCAAGCGCCCCGCACCAGCTTGCATACACTACGACCGCTATAAAAGTTGTCGTAGGCATTGCAAAAGTCTTGAGGCTTACATTAAAAATACACCTAACTACCAGGAGATTGTAGATAGCTGCTACGCAAAGAAAGAAGAAAAGCCCGAAGAGACGGTCTTCCAAACAACGTTGTTTGGGGGCCTTGCTACCAAGCATTCGGGGAAGGGCGTACCAGATTTTGAGTTGTCCTGCCAACTGTGCTCCTTCATAGGGAAATCAAAGCGAGGTCTCTTGATCCATCTGCGACGGACGCACAAGATGCTCAAGCCGAAAAAGAAATAAGAGTGGGTGGTTACCCCACTCTTGTTTTTTTTAGCTATTAGTTCATTCCAGAAACTTGCTGTGGCAAGCTGGCTGTGCTGACATCCTCAGCTGCTGCCTCTGGGGCATTATCTCCGCCTACAGCTTTTTTCATGCCAAGCGGAACGTCGGATGCCTGCTTCTCAACACCCTCACTTTGGTCCTTCATGCCGACTGACGTTCTGAAGAATGATTTAAACGACTTCATGTTACACCCCCTAACAAAGTTTTTTCTCTTCCCAAGTCACTATGAAAACCAATCGCTCTTTTATGGTTACCTCTTCACCGTCTCTGCTCTCTTCACGCATCTTCTCTTTAATCTTTTCAATGATGGTACACAGAGGGTCGTTCAGTATCTCATCATAGGTAAAGCGATCCTTCTGGCTGTTGAGATCAAACTGCGCTGTTCTTCTTACCGTCGTAAACACTAGACTGCTCCAGCCCTTCGAGGCACACCACGTTCTGGCAGAGGGTTCATATTTGGCTCCAGCCTGGGGACTGGGTTGCCACCGGCTGGGTTACCTTGAGCCATTAGCTCTCCATACTTCCGCTCGAGCGCAGCGCCAACATCAGGCATCTTCATCTTGATCTCTGCGATTGCGGTCTTGGCCTGCATGGGGCCTAGCTTGACGAGCTGGGCAGCCCAAGAGTTTACCTTTGAGTCGATTTGGTCCTGGGGGGCTTTTTGGGCAAACTCAGATGTTTGGTTCATGCCACCACTTGGCTGTGGGGCGGGGGGTTGGCCACCTGCCAATTGTTGGTTGGGGTCTTGCGTTGCGCCTGGTGCTCCACCTTGTGCTTCGAGTGCGCCTGGCTGACCCATCTCTCCGCCGTAACCAGGAGCCTGCCCTGGCTGCTGACCCATAGCAGTGATGCGAGCTTGTGCGTCGGCCTGGGCCTTCTCCGCTAGCTCCTGAACCTTTTGTTGGTAGTTGAACTGAATGAGGGATGCCTCACCTTGGCTTTTTGCCCCGCCCTTGGACTGTAGGTCCATAAGGTAGTTGGCGACGTAGATCTCTTCTATCCTCTTTTTGATCTCCTGGTCGTAGTCGTAGCCAAGCTCTGTGAGTAACGTCTGGTCAGAGACTTTGCCCTGAGCGTTCATGCCGATGAGCTGCTGGTTCTTCTGAATATCATCCGCCATGCGGAAGTCAGAAAAGCGCATGCTGTCGCAGTCAGGCAGACCAAGCCAGATACGAAGTTTATCTTTGATCCATATTACTAAGTCGAGCAGTTGTGATCTGTTCTGAATGAAGTCATTCTCAAGAGTTCTAAGCGATACGCTTGACCCTGTGAAGTTCAACCCACCGAAAAGGAATTCTTGGGGGATTCCCATCCCACCAACAACCGTCTGCGTGATGTAGTTAAGCTCTGGTGAAAGAAGAAGCGTCTTGCCATCACCACCAAGGCGACCAAAGCCAACCGGGATTGGAATCACGGCTTTGAAGTTAGGATCTTGGCGATGCTTGCGGATCACTAGCTCAATCTGTTGGCGCCAGCTTGCAAGGTCCGTGTGGATGTACGGATCCTGTTGTGCGTTGGGTAAGGGGTAGATGATGTCAAACGGAACGATGTGCTCAAGGGCAATCGCTTCCTGCGCACGCCGCAGGGTGTAAAAGTAGAACATGTCTTTGAGGACGTGGATGATCGCTGGCTTACCCCAGCCCTGGTCTTGTTCAGCCAGGGTCGGGCTCTTTAGGTGCTTGATGTTGTCTTCGCTGAACCGAATCATGCGACGCTTGCGTACAGCCTCAAGGACCACCAAAGGGATGTCTTCGAGGATGTCCTTGTCGCCGCGGTTGATTGCGTTCTTGAGTTTTGTAGGGACGGTGTACATGTAGACGTACCGGCCGGTGTACTCATTGAACTTAATCTGCATGTTCTCTGGGTTCCAGCGGATCAGCTTAACGGCCTTGTAATCTTTGTACGGCACGTCCTTTACTTCAACTGGCCCATTAACGCCGCACTTAGTGCACTGCCCCTGGAACTGAAACGTCGCCATACGAAAGGACCATTCCCACTGGCGGATGGGTTGGCGCGCTTTGCAAGAGCCACAAATCAGGAACCGTGTAAATGGTAAATGTATAGAAACAAAGGCATTTCCGTACACATGGTAATCAAGGTTGACTTCCATGAGACGGTCTTTTATCTTAAGGGCATCCACTAGAACTTTCTTCCAGATATCCCTTACAGATTCATACTCATCATCAAAGATTACATCCGTGATTGGATAGCGACTTACTTTTTTAATCGCTGAGCCAATGAGCGGAGAGTTGTAATAGTAAAACGTACACCAACGAAACAGCTCTTTGATCGTCGGCGGCATGTACTGCTGGGACAGATCGAAGAACTGATTGGGGTAGCGATTCCCGCGTGAATCTCCAAGGGCAAGGCTAGGGGTTAAACTGCCCCCGCCGGTCGTATTATCTAAAGCCATTGACTGCGTCATTTATACCTCAGTTCCCAGAGGGTAACGATAATCCAAATCAACTGTGAGGTCTGTAATAAACTCAAAGCCTTTAGCTGGGACGGTAATTTGTTTTGCGAACTTCAGAACAGGTATTTCCAGCGTCACCAGGGCACATTGAAGGAGAGGCAGGCTGAAACGTCCATCTGGTCCAGTTAAGGTGGTGACGGGCGCCACACTCACACCAGTAGCCACTCCTGAGCTGTGGGGAAACTTTACAAGCCTTGCTGTCACTTTTGCGTCTGGTAGCCTAGCACCCTGAATATCAACGACGATTCCCTCCAAAACACAGACTGGGCCTGTGGTTGTGATGGGTTGGCGAAACGCAGTTTTGATGCTCTCGTTAGTGAGGCTGTCTACTGTGGAGATAGCATACCAGTCTTGCAAAACACCATCAGGGTCTTGGTACTCAACAGTTACAGTAGGGTCTAGTAGAGCAGGTATCTGAGCAATCAAGAAGTCCTCTGACTTCTGAAGAATCAGTCTAGCAGTGAGGCTGAATAGCGCCATTGCCGTCCCACCAACGATTTGCACGCTGCCGGGTGTCTCTCTTACGTTAGAGCGAATGAAAAAGAAGTTGCTGTCTACGTTTGATAGGTAGGCAGTGCCTTCAATAATGGTCGCATTTATTTTATCTACTACAGCGGTAACAGCGTCGAAGGTGAACGTCTGCAAAGCACCGCCGTTAATCTTTAGCTGGAGGGTTAGGCTATTGAGCGTAGCCAACGAGACGAGCGGTGCGCGAAAACCGATGATGCTGCGATACACGCGGTAATCAGACACGTTACTTTCAGGAAACGGCAGCCACCTTAGTTTTATCATTAGCAGTCCTCATCAACTGAATTTTCAACCGAGAAACTTGCCACCGGTGGATCTGCATCTTCTGAGACGTAAAACCCTACTTCCGCCGAGCACTCCGTCTCGGTGGTGACGATAAATTCTGTAACAGGTGGGCAAGTGGGGTCAGCGATAACGTGAAAACCAACCGCTGGGGAGCCAGTATAGTAAGCATCATAGAAAGAGATTTGCGGAGCGATGCCTTCAGCACTAATGTTCCCCAAAAAAATTAGCTGTGTGTTGTTCGGTATGAACCTCATCCAAACTCCACCACAGCGGTTTTCGCGTTCTTATCTAAATTAATACGGAAGCCTTGAGGCACAATATCAGCGTCGGGGGAGTACTCCCTAGCTACAGTGTACAGGCAGCCCATTATCGGCCGGAATCTAGAGGTATCTGTGATGATCGTCCCTAGGATAACGTCGCTGGAGTCTTTGAGTGTAAGTGTGGTCATGCCAGTACCAGCATCTATATCAAGGGAAAGCTTTAGCTCTGAGTTACCGGAGAGATCCATAATCACCTCGCTTTATTAACCAATGGAGACAAATGCTTGCCGTGAGTGGCGCACAAAGCCATCAACTACAATATCAATTTCAATGTAATAGTTCGCGTCTACCTGAACAACAACAGGCCGTATAAACGGGAACAAGCCATCTGGGGTCGGGGCAGCCAGTGACGCTTGCCAGACGACGACACCGGAGCTCGTCTTGACGGCGATGTCACAATTGGTGCCTGCAATGATTTGACCGTTCTTCTCGGGCCAGACCAACACCTCTTGGATGCCACTCGTGCTGTTGTAGGCAGTAGACATGCGATTAACATAGTTGGACTGTGCCGCGAGCAAGGCTGAAAGATCAGAGACGTCAAAGACGTCTTCAGCACGCTCGTAGAACAGGTCCTCATTCGTATGGGACATGTCCTCGTAAATGATGTAAACGGCGGTAAACCGTTTTTCCGCCGTGGTGATGAGGTGGCTCTGGTTTATGTACCGGCCAAGCCCTATACCTGTTAGCACGAAAGGACTACCGACCAGAGGTGCCCCGTTTTCGTTAAACACATGGGCTACAGGGTGCCTAGTTGTGTCACCATCAAATAGCAGTAGTTCCAGGGGCAGTTGTTCTCCTGGTCGGACCTGAACACTCATAGGCCTCCAACCAGCTGACACAGCCTGTTAAAACTACTAGGGTTATCATGTGGTGCCCAATGCAACATCGGTTTACTCTATAATGGAAAATTGAGCAGCGCCCCTAGTTTGTCCTCCAGGGCATAACCCCGAGTATTCAGACGGATTATTTCTTACATATTGTATGCTGTCTTTAGGAATGTATAAAGACCCAGAATTTGGGCTTTTCAAAGGCATTAACCAACCTCTCCCTCGAGCTGAGCCTGCCAACTAACATCTCCCGTGAGAGCCTGGCCAGCATTGGAGTTGATGACAAAGCTGCCGTTGAGTTTTGACTCATAGGACCACGCTCTTACATCTGCTCCGGTGAGGTCAACGGAGTAGTTATTAGTTGGGAACGGGTTCGCGAATGTGACAGTTGCGGTCTTAGGCGTCCCCGAGAAAGACCCCGAAGTCACCCGACCAGACTTGGTAACCAAGGCATCCAGCTTGGCCTTGTCTGCGCTTGATAAAAATCCTGCAAACGTCCAAACGCCATTAGCCGAGCTGTTGCTTGCTAAAAGGGCTAGCACCCTAGACGTGGGGGGTACCGTGTAAAGAGGGTTACCACCGTTGTCTTGAAGTGCAATGGGCTGGCTGGAGTCATTGAAAAAGTGGTACTGAAACCCGTTGACAAGCGTAGTTGCATCGGGGAACTGCACCACCTGGCCAGCGGTGGGCCCGGTAAAGACCATTACTGAGTCTGAGTTTGCAAGTAAAGTTAGCGTGCTTGCGGAGGTCGCCTGGTTAACAAACGCCGTCCAGGCATCGATACGGACGAACTCTGAATCACCTGGGCCGGTCTTTTGCCAGATCCCGCGGTACCCATCAACGATACAGAAATCACCGACACCGACACCGGGGCATCCGCTGGTAAGCGGATCCTGATCCAGCTCATAAAAGTTGCTCTGGTCAATCGTTAATGTGCCGATGATGGTAGCCATTACTCTACGATGAACTCCAGATTAAATAGATGCTTAGGGGTCAAACCAACTGAAGCGGTACTTAGGTCATCGTATTTTATCTCGGGCAGCACTACTTCGATATCATTTAAATCAGCCATTTTTTTAGATAGTTCGTCGAGCTTGCTGGGAACGAGTTTTATCCTAGTACCCTCATGGATCATCTCGCCATTTTCGTTCTTTTCAGCGGCGTCCTTGAGGTACTGCATTTTAAGCTCTTGGCATTTGGTGCACTCAACCTCAATGATTTTAGCCACGCCACGGATCGCGAACGCCGTTTTTCCTGGGATGTTAGTGAGGTCCATTAAGGCTTTGAGGGATGCAGCGAACTCATCAGAGGCGAGTTTACCCAACTTCATAGTAACGTTTCTCCGTTTGTGGTTAAAAGTGAAGGGAGCAGGGCGCTAACCCCGCTCCCCTAGACCACAATAGAGCTACGGCACTTTCTTTACAATACTGCCCTTAATATTAATGTAGGGATTAGTGCGAAAAGCTTCCAACTCTGCCGCTAGGACGGGGTCGGAGATGCTGCCATAATCCTTTTCTACAGTCGATCCATCCGGGCTCTTTAGGATGATCTTTGTCGGTATCACTTTATTTTGAACTGCCATGTCAGCCCCCTATTACAATGTCTGAATGAAGTAAGTCACCGTCCAGGTCACGTTGGTTGCAGCAGCACCTTTTACGGAAAGGATGGCATTTGCACCCGACGCTGACATCGTACCATTCCAGCTTGGGACATCCTCAGAGGTGTAGTCCGTCTGGAGGTTAGCAAGGGAGACAGTCCCTGCAACGTTCTTGAACTTAGCAGTGCGGACGTACACCGCAGAGTCACCACTTGCACCAGCACCGGAGGTGCGGCGAGCAACGATGTGTGCTTCGATCACAGCCATCGTGTCAGTTGCAATGGCAATTGATGCGATGTTAGTGACAGTTGCGTCAGTGGTAAGAACTTGCCGCTGGACCGCTTCCCATTTAGCCAGGTTGTCGGTGAAGTCATTGAGGAGCATAGCACCGCGGAACACAACGCTAGAAGAAACGTCTAGGGCACGTGCGGGCGATCCACCACCAGCGATACCAAGGCGTTTGTTGGTGTTGTCCCAGAAGAGTGAGATGTCCTGAGCGGGGAGACCAGTTGTCGGTGCACCAAAGTAAACTTGGCTTGGAACAAGGGCCGCATATTCGACAACAGCACCAGCCGAGGAGTACATGATGCGGTCGTTGTTTAGGGTGGTGCCAGAGTTAGTACCACCTTGAGCGATTGGCAAGATTCCGCTGACGTCAGCGGTCAAGCTTACTGCGCTAGAAGACAAGTTACCGTTTGCGTCGTTATGCACAACGCCTGGGACTGCAGAGAGGCCAGTGATACGGGCGTTACCTACAACATGCAATGCTTGGCTAGGAGCGTTCGTTCCAATGCCTAAGCGGCTGTTGGCGTTATCCCAGAAGAGGTTTGCCACGTTGTTGATGTTGTTTGCATCTGAGTAGAATGCAACTTGACCAGCAACACCTGGAGTCCCGTCTGGGCGCATGACGAATGTGCCGCTAGCGTCGGCAAATTTCTGCACGCGACCTGCAGTCAGGTTTGACAGGTCAAGGTCATTCTTGAATGCAACGTTTGGAGCAAGAAGCTCATAGCCATTGCGATCGGCAGCCACTTTGAAGTAGCCAGTGAGGACCGCGTTCTCTTCGATCGAGAAGCCAGCACCGCCACCGGAAGCCGCTGCACCACCCTTGTTTAGGGTGATGTTCTTGTCCGTGATGTCGGTGTCAGTCGAGTTGAGGAAGGTCAGAGTTCCGTTAACGGTAAAGTCACCCTGAACGATAACGTTGTTACCGAAGGTCTTGTTACCATTGATGGTCTGTGCGCCTTCCGTCAGAACAAAGTCTGCGGAGGTGACAGCGTTGCCTGGGTTTGGAACGAAGTAGGTAATTGGTGCGGTTCGGCCGGCTTGGGTTACGATACCGACGCTGACGTTCTGACCGTTTTGCTGAACGATGTCATCTACGGAGTAGCCGTTTGGTGACGTATCGTAGATAGGTAGCTGAAGGAAGTTACCCTGCTTCACACCGGATGTGGTGTTGGTGGAAACCGTATCCCACGCGGTGTCAGCGGCGCCGATCTTAATATAGTTTCTACCGATCTCACTACCTTGAGTAAGGACAGAGGCTGCAGCTGCTGAGCCGCTAGCAGAAGAATCAGTGACGTTGCCGCCAACGGTGTTGGTGACGTCGACTTGCGCGGAGACAGAGTTGATCGCGGTAAAGTCAGCAACAACCGCTGCTACTGCGGCGAATAACGCTGTTGCAACTTGAGCTGCGGTATCACCAGGAAGAACTGCGACTTGGTGACCAACACCAACAAGTGCTGGGTCTGTCTGGGTGTTTGCGCCACCGGTTACTGAGAACCAGAAGTAGTGGCCGACTGCAGGAAAGTTATAAAGTTGAAGTGCTTTTGCAGCACCAACAACGTCATAGAACGATCCTGCTTGCGAGAAGATAAAACGAGAGACTTCAGCAACCGACTCATTCAGCAACGCAAGGGAGCCAACTGGTGCTGGTGTACCTCCGCCGGACGCTGGGTTGACGTCGACCTCTAAAAGATCTTTACCGTTGATTGTTACTAGACCAAGAATAGCAGCCATTTTAACCCTCCTAGATGTTAGACCATGGTTTTTTTTAAAACCCTCAGCCCACTATCGGCGCCCACTGCGCAAACATTAGGGCAATACGCTGTAACCTACTGTATTTCCGTCTTATTTATGTATCCGACCCACCTTGTAGACACAGCAGCAGCGTTCTTGACCAGAAGGGAAATGTCACTTGCACCTAACGAATAGTTGATGTCTAAGCTTGGGGCTGATTTCGCCGTTTGATCCGCGAGCCAGGTTGGTCCTTGGATCTTAACGGGGCTGCCCCCATCACGGTAAAAAAGTCCTGTACGCTTAAACATGGCCCGGTTAGCACCGTCGATTTGCCTGGCGGCAACGACCACTTCAAATCTCACAACCGTGTTATCCTTGACGGAATACGTTTTGATTGATTGGAAGCCTGGAGGCGTTACCAGTACGCTTATTCTATCATAGCGTAGTCTTTCATGCGCGACAGCCATCTAAGTTTCTCCGTGGTAGGATTGCCTTATTCAGATAGCCGCGCATAGAGGTCGTGAGGCAGCACCATGGATGTGTCCAACTCAACGTCCTTCAGCTTTGTGTGTTTTTTTATGGCTTCAAAAACCTCGACACAGTTAAGAGCGCCCTTCCTAGCCCAGGCATTTTTTGCCGGCATAGGTCTGTTTAAAAATTTCCATAGAGCCACGCGCCACACTAAGTAAAAGAACGCGGGGTAGTCGTATCCCCTACTATCCATAGCATCAACAATCTCATCCCAGACTGCGTCTTCCTCGACAATAGAAAGTGGCAGGTCAATCTCGTGGACGATTTCCATGCCGTTTTTAATGGCCGTCTTAAAGTACTTTGGGTGGGTACCTAGAAGGTTTGATTGGAATGTAAGTCCACCAGCGGGGCTCTTAAACACCAGTGCGAAGTGAGAGCAGTCGCTGTTAGTACCCCGACGTATCAGAATACTGAGCGGGGAAATAGACTTTGTCCAAATGAGCTTCACGTTACACCTTTTCTTTGCTCAAAGACGTAGTCGGCTACTTCTTTGAGCTGCATGGTCTGGATTTTGTAGGCTGCCGAGCCGTCGTCTTTTTTGGCCTTAACTTTATCACGAAGCTCAAGGTCATTGTTGAGATTATCAAGAAAGTCCTGAGCACGTTCCGGGTAAAGCTCTTTGGGGAGGTAGACGATACCTGAACTTCTAGCACACGCGGCCATGTAGCCGAGTACTTCATCTTCGTAGCCAACAGTCTCACCTCTAATGTGACGTAGTACCGCAACAGTAAAAGCCACCTCATCTACTTCAGGTGGCTGCAGGATCTGAAAATCAACTGGGTTGTGATTGAGGGCGGCAGTCACCTTTTCAAACACGTTCCAGCTTTCAAACGGCAAGTTCGTCGTAACCACAGCCTGTAGCGATAAGACGAGATCACGGAGTTCACGATCAAGCTCAAGGCCATGTTCCCTGTGTAGGGTTTGCCAAATGGTCTCTGGTTCCCAGTGCCACCAGTCTTTTTGGTAGCTGTCGTTTAGCATGTCGTAAAGACGAAAGACCCCGATGGAGCCTTCCTTCAAAAGCTCTTTGGTGGCCAAACCAACCAGAAGCCTAGAGGTAGCCCTTTTAGGGTCCTGGGTGAAGTTTATTGTTTTCCTGGCGAGACTAAGCGCGTCCTTTGCCCCAAGATGCTCGTGAGGAGCATCTTCAGCAACCTTGTTCATGAAGGCTTCTGTTGCAACATCAAACCGTGCCATTCGCTATCCCGACTAGTATCTGTTTTGCGTCCATCGGCAAAGAATCAAAGATGGGCACGGGGTCTTTTTTTAACTCATCCGCGAGGCTGTGTCCGAAGTATTCTTTGATCCTGGCGTATTTAGCTGTTGCTAAGGCTTTGATCTCATCCGAGCCCATGTCCTGATTCGCAACCTTAGTGCGGTAGCCGGCGTACTGATCTGGTTCACCAGCGAACGTTGCCTCATAGGGGTTGGTCAGAAACCCACCGTAGTAGCGGGTAAGACCGGCCTTCTTGTCAAAACCGTGAAGGGCTTGTGCAAACTGCGAAGGGGTCAATTCTTTTTTAGCTGACGCGAGTTTGCCAAGGTATTCTTTGTGCTCAGGGTCAGCCACTTCAAGCAACGATGCGCGGCTTCTAAGGTGCGCATCGACAAGGCCACTGTAGTGGTCACTAGCATACTTAATAACCGCACCACCTTGGGGAGGCATGCCGAGCTCGTGTGCTCGTCTCTGAATCGCAGCCGCATATTTATGACGTTGCTCCATTGGAATTTTATCTAGTTTCTCAGCGAAGTATTTGGATGCTACCTTAACATGTGCAGGGGTAGACATGGCAAACTGAGCATGGGTGTAGTTATCACCGATCTCTTGGACGTTGGCGATTTTTTCAAGGGAAACTTCTTGGTAAGATGCTTTCTTGACCAGGCGTTCTGTTGAGGATTCGTAGTAAACGTTAGACGATGCTTCTTTAGCCATACCCACTACGGCAGGCTTGGCAGCTACCCCAAATTTACCGCAGGCCTGTTTGATATGGTAAGCAGCGGTTTCAGCAGCGACTTTGGGCAGTCGCTCACAGTTTTGCTCGAAGTACTCGTTGGACAGCCAAGTGTTATCTCGAGTGTCGATAGGGAACTTGTTTAGCTTAGATGCTTTCTTGGTAATCATACATAGGGCGAAGTCCGTATCGTCAAGCTCAGCTCGCTCTGCAGCACTCATGACGTGAACATCGGGTGCTAGTTTGGCGAGTTTTATAAGCCCCGAGAAACTCACATCATCGTAGACATCAATAACCTGGTTGGCGAGCTTTAGCATGGCGGTCTTCCTTGCTCCGTGTAATGGTTCCCTAGTCTCAACTTTACCATAGAAATAAGCCCCTTATACAGTCCATATCATCAGGGACTGTTGTAAGAGGCAACTATACCCAGGTTTTCGTCTGGGTCCAAGCTTTGTCAACTAAGGCTACCTAGTCAATGATAGGAGGCAATACGTCGACAAGGTTGGCTGTCTCTTGATCAGGGACTGTAATGGTGTGCTTAAGACCTGATTGTGGGATCTCGACTATCACCTTCTTGCTTCGCAGAAGGGAGATGGAGAAGTTTCCAAACACATCAGGATAGGTGCGCAAGATTTTTCCCTCAACAACTGATGTACTCGCAACAGAGGGTGTCTTCGCAAGACGAAACGTAACCCAAGACTCAGTGCCGGGCTCGCCGCCGAGGTTGATGACGTTACCAGAGATAATGCAGCGATCAGGGGCAGCAAGAACTGCCAGAGGTGTAGGCTCAATGCTGAACTTACCCTCAACCGTATTAAACGGGATGGCACCGGATGACTCTAGGTAAAAGAACAGTTCACCAAGATGGGAGGTATCACTAGTGCTCCAGACCACAACGTAGTAGCCGTCTTGGAGCTCGACCCAGTTAGTGAGATTCAATGCTTTCAGCTCGAAGACGTAGATATCAGTTCGGCGCATCGTGGCCGCAACTTGAGCGAAAGGAACTCCGGCAACAGGCGTGAGGCCATAGGTGCCGTCCACCATAAGCCTTACAACTGTTTCGTATTTTCTTCCTTGTAATGCGCTCATGCTATTCCCTACAATATGGTCTTATCTTCAATGCGGAGAAGAAGGCCTACAGCGGTTCCGCCGACAGCTTTAATGACTTCGCCAGGAGCAATTGTAAAAGGAAAAGTAACCGGCATCGCCCTCGATGGGCTGCCATCTTCTTTTACAAGGGTCAGTGTAGCCCCAGAGTTATCGATCGCTGAGCAAATAAGTGGTTTGCGGTAAGCACCGACAAGGGTGAAGAGTCCACCATTGAGGAGGGTCGTCCACTCTGCGCGGCCTGCCCCCATCACACTGGGATCAGCAACTAATGTGCCAGACGCGGCTGTTTTGGGCGCCGTACCGTCAAGAGCACCACGGTGATACACCCAGGTGTCGCTTCGGGTAGTAACAACGTTATAGCGCGAGCGGCCTGGGAGAAGCGGCACGTTGCCGTCAGCTTTTGAGGGTATTGGCATTAGTTGCCTCCTTTAAGAACTTCTTCAATGTCATTTTCTGCTTTTTTCAGATTAATTTCATCAGCTTTGTTGTCCTCGGTGTTCTTTACCCCAGCTGCATGCTGCCGCTCAGCGTTCTTATCGTCTGCCATCTTTTGGGAGGCCTGCTGCCTTTTATAGTAAAGAACTGCTAAAACACCCAGTAAAATAGCAAACGAGGCGACGCCAGACCAACCCCCTTTGGAGGACGACAGGAGTAGCTCAATCATGTGGTCGCCTAATTGAGGCATGCCCAGTCCTTTGATATTGGCGGGGTGTAGAGGCATACGACCGACCGCCCCTTGATGGTCAGAAGTCTTAGGGTGTGTGGCTGATCTTCAGTGAAGTAGAACTCAGCAGACGACCCTATCTTAAAGACCTCGTCTAGGGCCACAACGGAGACCACAGGTTCGCCAGTCACCTCCAGGTGACCATACTCCCCAATGGTGACGTATGGGAGGGCAAGGGGGATGAACTTCTCGTCATAGCGCCACACCCGCCAGCTAATCCTCGTCGGGGTACTGTAAGGGTAAGTAGGCTTAACAAATCCCTCGAGCGAGCACCGCTTCTCTGCAGTAGCAGGGGCCACCTCATTAAAAGAAACGGCGATGGAGTCATTTACAACTTGGACTTCTTTATCGTAGCCGATGTTGCAACCGCGGAAAGCGACGCGGGTTGTGTTTTTAGTTTTGACTAATACGTCAATCTTTGCGTCTTTTCCTTGGCCCAGCTTTGTCGAGTAGCCAACCCAAGCCTGTCCTAAATCAAGCACCTTGATCAGCAGCTGCCCCTTAAACTCATAGGTCAGTTGCTCATTAAGGCTGCGCTTTGGGTAGACGACTGAGACCACGACATCGATCAAGCACGACTGATCGGCATGTCCTTGCAAAGGGATTGATATCCGCTGGCTGTCGGCGTAACTCCACGAGGTGCTAACCCCACAGATAGCAGAGTCAACGTGTATGATCCCTTGGTAGTAGCCTTGAACTTCAAGTTTAATATCTGAGAGTGGCATTCCTCGGGTAATGGATACTTCACCAAGACCTTGAAACATTTTTCCCTGAACATAAAACTCCGCAGTGGGGTAGTTGCTATCAGCCGCAACAGGAGAGGGATCGGGGCGTAGTGTAGCACTACACCCCGTAAGGAGGGTTGTCAGTATGGCTACTTTCAATTTCATTCTTTTTTTAGCGCATCCAAAAACTTTGGTATAAACGAAGCTTGCAACGATACAAGCTCAACTGCTTCAGCAACGTCGAGGTCTTGCAATTCTTTCTTAATCTCAGGAACCCCATCATACGCTTTCATGAGCAGAGCTTTGAACTCAGCGTCGGTCTGCATCTTGTCCCACATCGACACAAAGTCACCAGCCTGAATACCGTCTTGAAAAAGGCTGATGAGGTAAACAGACAACTCATTTACGCCGACAATAACATCTTTCACTTCCTGAATTGAAACGTGCACCTTCTGCTCATCTGTCATGGAGACCTCCTGGTTATTGCTATACAAGTTTGACCCATCTTGTATCGGAAGACCAGATTAAGAGTTTAGGGGTGTTGCTGTTGTCGCGCATAACGAAAACCCCAGACCAGCGTGACCGGTCTGGGGAAGTAGGGGGAGGCATATGGGCCGCTTAAAACCTGATTCTAAAGCCGAGCTTAGCGCCGCGCAGTTTACCTAACGGACTAATAGAGAGGGGGAGGGAGGCAACCCTCTTCACTAAGCTAAGGATGCGGCTTATGACACCCCTCACTTTTTGTCCTCCGCAGGTTTGCTGAATGGGCTCGATATAGACTTGGGCGAACCAACACCAAACAAGCCAAGGCCCCAGCCAGCGAAGTTGGCTGCAGCCGCTAACCCTGCGGCTATCTTGTTATCCCATGTGTTGCTAGTCTTCTGTGCGAGCTTGCCAAGACCTTCAGCGGTGAAACGAAGAAGTAAGTATGCAGCACCAATTACTTCAAGAGGTACCTGCACACCGCTAGGGTTGATACCCATAACGTCAGCCGCTAATGCGATAGGGGCTGTGGCGACGTAAGCAAATAGAAGCACTAGATACTTTGTCATTTGAACCTCCGAGGTGGTTGAGAGCACAGACACGAAGCTGTCTTCGGAACAATCCTCAAAGGCTTGAGCACTTTTGGAACTAATCCAAAAATTTCCTCAAACCTTAAAGACTTACGGAGAGGTCATACGGCGTAAAAGCTAGATGGACTAAACCTTTGGTGTAAAAGACCGAGACGTGTGAGTGCTACGGAGATATAGGGTGGGAGTACTAGAGAGAGCCATGGACACCCCCGAGACCCCCCGAGAGCAAGTACTCCTGCCCGCCCAATCACTCGTTCTACTTAGTTATTT